>Ga0172378_10000149_pt1 | contig 54460 bp, 48 predicted proteins | sample GrowelOW332metaG_FD_119755 | JGI IMG/M metagenome (GOLD analysis project Ga0172378, IMG submission 119755) | Groundwater microbial communities from an aquifer near a municipal landfill in Southern Ontario, Canada - Pumphouse #3_1 metaG | ecosystem: Environmental > Aquatic > Deep subsurface >...
ATGGTCGGTGAGTGAACAACGTGCGGTACAAGATTTTTATGCCCTGGCACAAATTGGCTCAGCCGATACGGTACGTCAAGGTCTACAAAAACTGCTTGAACAATATGCCGTAGATGAGTTTATTTTCACCTGTGATATTTATGATCCTGAGCAACGCTTAAACAATTTTAGTGCTTTAAGCGATATGAAATAGCGCTAATTGATATTTATATATAAATAAACACCATTTATTTAAATGATAATGGTGTTTTTTTTTAGACATTTTAAAACTAATTTGCTTAAATTGAGCAAAAAACAATCAATCAAACACATACAATTGGTACTTTTAACCCTATTTTGCTGTCTATGACGGAGGACTATATTCTTTCATTTATATATATTTTGTCTTAATAATAGAAGCAAAACAGCCATCACATGGATGGCTGAACATACCACTTAACTAATACGACGCTTCAAACCTGTCATCTGTAAAACACGCGTTGAGATCTCCTCAATTGACATCTCGGACACATTCAAATACTTAATACCTTCTGAAATATAGATACCTTCTATGGCACGTAATTCCATTTGGCATTGGCTAAAGCTTGCATAACGACTGTTGGCTTTACGTTCGTTACGGATCGCCACTAAACGATCAGCATCAATCATCAAACCAAACAATTTGTGTTTATGCGGACGCAAAACTGCTGGTAAACGGTTGTCATCTAAGTCTTCTTCGGTCAATGGATAGTTCGCGACACGAATACCAAATTGCAAGGACAAATAGATTGAAGTGGGGGTTTTACCCGAGCGAGATACGCCAATCAGGATCAAATCCGCCTTATCATAGTGGCGTGTACGTGCGCCATCGTCATTATCGAGGGCAAAATGCACTGCATCAATACGGGCTTTATAAGATTCTGAGTTGGTCACTGCGTGGGTTTGCCCGACCAAAGTCGTAGGTTGTGTCCCCAATTCTTCAGAGAGTTTACTGATCAACCCTTCAAATACATCGAGGTTAATGGCATTGGCTGTATTGATAATATCGCGCACATCTTTATCAACTAAGGTATCAAATACTAAGGGTTTTTCGCCATCAGTATCGGCACGCTGATTGATCTCAGCCACCACATTCATGGCTGCTTCTTCTGAGCTAATATACGGGATGATATGGATATCAAAATTCACATGCGGAAACTGCGCCAGAAGCGAGTGACCTAACGTTTCTGCCGTAATTGCAGTGCCATCAGAAATGAAAAATACACTGCGCTTAATCGGTTTCTCGTCTGACATCAACTTTTCTCCTTAAATATTTGTCTAAGTGCACGATTATCTTTATAGTAAACCCATCTTACATGAGAGTCGCTTAGTAAAAATATATAAACTAAGCTTTTTCATAAAATCATGCCTAGATAGTGATTTATACTGCAAAAAGTGGAGTAACAACTTTGGAAGCGCGCGTAATTGGTCTGGAAAAATTAGGGAAACACGACGTTGAACTCGTGGGTGGCAAAAACTCATCTTTAGGTGAAATGATTAGCCATTTAGCTAACGCTGGTGTATCTGTACCAGGTGGCTTTGCAACAACAGCAGCAGCTTATCGTGAATTCCTCGAGCAAAGCGGCCTAAACGCCAAAATTAATGCTGAGCTTGCTGCACTCAACGTAGATGACGTGAATGCACTGGCTGAAACAGGCGCGAAAATCCGTCAATGGATTGTTGAAACTCCGCTAACTGCAGGTTTAGAACAAGAAGTTCGTACTGCATTTGCAGAACTTTCAAATGGCAACCCAGATATCGCGGTTGCGGTACGTTCATCTGCAACAGCAGAAGACTTACCAGATGCTTCTTTTGCAGGTCAACAAGAAACATTCTTAAACATCCGTGGCATTGACAATGTATTGATCGCCATTAAAGAAGTATTTGCATCGTTATACAACGACCGTGCCATCTCTTACCGTGTACACCAAAACTTTGCCCATGACGTGGTTGCGTTATCTGCAGGTGTACAACGTATGGTACGTTCTGAAACTGGCGCTGCGGGTGTAATGTTTACCCTAGATACAGAATCAGGCTTCCGTGATGCAGTATTTATTACTGCCTCTTATGGTTTGGGTGAAATGGTTGTTCAAGGTGCTGTAAACCCTGACGAATTTTATATCTCTAAACCGCTTTTAAATGCAGGTAAGCATGCGATTTTACGTCGTAACTTAGGTTCTAAACATCAAAAGATGATTTACAGCCAAGATGCATCTGCAGGTAAATCAGTGTCTATCGTTGATGTCGACAAAGCTGAACGTCAACAATTCGCTCTAAACGACCAAGAGTTACAAGAGCTTGCTAAACAAGCCTTGATCATCGAAAACCATTACGGTGCGCCAATGGACATCGAATGGGCAAAAGATGGTGATGACGGTCAAATCTACATTGTGCAAGCACGTCCTGAAACGGTAAAAAGCCGTGAAAACGTGGGTACTATGGAACGCTACCTATTAAAACAAAAAGGTAATGTGCTCTGCGAAGGCCGTTCAATCGGTCAACGTATTGGTTCAGGTCGCGTACGTATTGTCACTTCAATTAAAGAAATGGACAAAGTACAAGACGGCGACGTACTGGTATCGGACATGACTGACCCAGATTGGGAACCAGTGATGAAACGTGCTGCTGCGATTGTCACCAACCGTGGTGGTCGTACCTGTCACGCAGCGATTATTGCGCGTGAACTTGGTGTACCTGCAATTGTCGGTTGTGGTAATGCCACTGAACTTTTAACTGACGGTCAAGAAGTGACAGTGTCTTGTGCTGAAGGTGATACAGGTTTCATCTACGAAGGCGCGCTTGATTTTGAGATTCAAAAGAACTCAATCGAATCTATGCCTGCACTTCCATTTAAAGTGATGATGAACGTAGGTAACCCAGACCGCGCATTTGACTTTGCTCAAATTCCAAACGCAGGTATTGGTTTGGCACGTCTAGAGTTCATTATTAACCGTATGATCGGTGTGCATCCAAAAGCATTACTTAACATTGATAGCTTACCGCGTGAAACACGTGCGGCTGTGATGGCACGTACTGCAGGTTATGCATCTCCAATCGAGTTTTATGTAGAAAAATTGGTTGAAGGTATCTCTACCCTAGCAGCTGCATTTGCTGACAAACCAGTGATCGTACGTATGTCTGACTTTAAGTCAAACGAATACGCAAACTTGATCGGTGGTAAGTTATACGAGCCAGAAGAAGAAAACCCAATGTTAGGTTTCCGTGGTGCCAGCCGCTACGTATCTGACAACTTCCGTGACTGCTTTGAACTTGAATGCCGTGCATTGAAGAAAGTACGTGACGAAATGGGCTTAACCAACGTTCAAATCATGATTCCGTTTGTACGTACCGTCGCTGAAGCGAAGCGTGTGATTGAATTGTTAGCGCTTAACGGTTTAACACGTGGCGAAAACGGTCTTAAAGTGATCATGATGTGTGAACTTCCAACCAATGCATTGTTGGCTGAACAGTTCCTTGAACACTTCGATGGTTTCTCTATCGGTTCAAATGACTTAACCCAGTTAACACTTGGTTTAGACCGTGACTCAGGTATTGTGTCGCATTTGTTTGACGAACGTGACCCTGCGGTGAAAGCATTATTGTCTCTTGCTATTCAAGCATGTCGTAAAGCAGGTAAATACGTGGGTATCTGTGGTCAAGGCCCTTCAGATCATCCAGATCTTGCAAAATGGCTCATGGAACAAGGCATTGATTCAGTGTCTTTAAACCCTGACTCAGTGTTAGAGACTTGGTTCTTCTTAGCTGAAGAAGAAAAAGCTCAACAAGCGTAACAATCTGTGTTAAAAAAAGACCCAACCTTGGGTCTTTTTTTATTTCCCGTTTTTGAGACTAAATTTTTATGCAAATTTATTTGGCACGCAACAATCAACAAGCCGGTCCGTATAGCTTAGAACAGCTCAATCAGATGTTGGCCAGCCAGCAAGTCTTGCTCACCGATTTAGCTTGGCATCAGGGTTTAACTGAGTGGAAAACCTTAGGTGAACTCACTCAAGGTCGTATGACTTATCAGCCACAAGGTTATACTGCGCCACAAGTCAGCGCTTTTGAGCCAAAAGTCGATGTACCAAGCGCTGTGCAGCCAAGTACTGAACTGGCTTCGATTGGTCAACGTGCACTTGCCAAAGTTTTAGATCTATTGCTTTGGTTACCCGCAATTGCCATTCCCTCTTTTTTCTTAAATGCTGAACAACTGGAACAACTCAGTGCTTTACAGCAAAAAATGCAACAAGCCAGCACCTCAGCCCAAGCACAAGAGCTACAAACACAATTGTGGGCATTGGTGCCAAACGAAGCATGGCAAGTCATGGGCGTGTATATTGTCTTGATGCTGATTATTCAAGCGCTGATGATCACCAAAACAGGACAAAGTCTAGGCAAGCGCTTATGCAAGATCCAAATTGTTGATCAAGACAACAATGAAAAGGTCAGTTTATGGCGTGGTTTTACCTTACGCACCTTTTTGTTTGTGTTCTTAAACCTGATGTTTTTCCCGTTTATTACTTTGGTCGACTATGCCTTTGGATTGAGCCAAAAACGTCAAACTTTGCATGACAAATTGGCCAAAACAAAAGTGATTAAGAAAGTAAAATAAGAGGTGCTAAGCGCCTCTTTTTCTTTACATAATATTGATATTCAAAAAAAATTATAAGATAGGAAATTTAAATCCGAGTAAAAAAATCAGTTTTTAATACAGTCATTTAAAGCCGTTTTATATATAGCTTAGTTTGTTGATATAGGGCATAATGCCTCAAACGTAGCGGTGTCTCATGATTGAGAGGTTTTTTCACATCTGAAAAAAAGCTTTTCAACCATGCGACACTTTAATCGCTATCCCATATTATTAGGGAATGGGACTCTTCACCGAGGTTGTAAAATGAGACAAACGACTTTAGCTGTATTGTCTTTATCTGCGATGGCTGCACTCTTAACTGGGTGTGGTGGTGATATGGTACTTCTAAACTCTAAAGGTCCAGTCGCATCAGGTCAGTCAGATTTGATGATGAAAGCGATCTATTTAATGCTGTTGGTGGTGATTCCATCTATCATTATGGCATTATGGTTTGGTTGGAAATATCGCGCGTCGAATAAAGATGCAGACTATAAACCTACATGGGCACATTCAACTACAATTGAGATTGTAGTTTGGGGTATCCCTGTCATTATTATTGGTATTCTTGCGTACTTAACATGGTGGGGTTCACACCAATATGACCCATACCGTCCGCTTGAATCTGATAAAAAGCCACTCACAGTTCAAGTCATTGCTGAACAGTTCAAATGGATTTTTATCTACCCAGAACAAAACATTGCGACAGTTAACGAACTACGCTTCCCTGCGGAAACACCGCTAAGCTTACGTTTAACTTCTAACTTCACAATGAACTCGTTCTTTATCCCTGCATTATCTGGTCAGATCTATGCAATGGCGGGTATGCAAACACATTTGAATATGTTAGCTGACGAACCAGGTGTATTCCGTGGTTTCTCTTCAAACTATTCAGGCTATGGCTTCTCACAAATGCGCTTTAAAGCACATGCGGTAACAGAGCCTCAGTTTGCTGAATGGGTATCTGCTGTTCAAGCAGGTAACGGAACGTCAATCAACGCTGAAGCAGTTCAAAAAGGCATGTTAGACCAAGCTGAATTTGCATCGCTACGTGACGGTAACCGTTCAGAGAAACAAATTGCGGCAATGGTTCGTAATGCGAAAACTGATTTAGAGAAAAAGCTTGCTGCGACAGCTGAAGCTGAAGGTGCATACAAAAATCAGCCTCATCCTGTGACTTACTACTCTGCAGTTGAACCGAAGCTGTTTGAATCAGTAATTAACAAATACATGAGCAACTACCATGGCGCTGATCATAAAGCCGCTAATGTAGAAGCTGTGCCTGCACATGATGCCGTTGCTGCTGCTGAAATTGCTGCTGTGAATGCTGAACAACCTGCTTCTTCAGTTGTAGGGGAATAAGACATGAGCTTCTTAGGTAAGTTAAGTATGGACGCGATCCCGTACGATCCAATCGTACAGGTGACCGTTGTCATGATGATTTTAGGTGGTCTTGCAGTTTTTGCAGGGATTACCTATTTCAAAAAATGGGGCTACTTGTGGAACGAATGGTTCACATCAGTCGACCATAAAAAAATTGGTATTATGTACCTTCTCGTGTCGATCATCATGTTATTACGTGGTTTCGCCGATGCGATTATGATGCGTCTTCAACTGTTCCTTGCAAAAGGTGGCGGTGAAGGTTATTTACACCCAGAACACTACGATCAGATCTTTACCGCACACGGTGTGATCATGATCTTCTTCGTAGCGATGGGTCTAGTTGTTGGTCTAATGAACATCTCTGTACCGCTGCAAATCGGTGCACGTGACGTTGCATTCCCATTATTAAACTCGCTTAGCTTTTGGTTATTCGCCGGCTCTGCAGGCTTAATGATGGTGTCTTTAGCTCTTGGTGAGTTCGCGGCAACAGGTTGGATGGCTTATCCACCATTGTCGGGTATCGAATACTCTCCAGGCGTTGGTATGGACTACTACATCTGGGCACTGCAAGTTTCAGGTTTAGGTACGCTATTAACGGGTGTTAACTTCTTTGTTACCATCATCAAAATGCGTGCGCCTGGCATGAAACTTATGGATATGCCGATTTTCACGTGGACATCTTTATGTGCCGCGGTGTTAATCATTGCATCATTCCCAGTGTTAACTGCAACAATTGCAATGCTTACCCTTGACCGTTACTTCGGTTTCCACTTCTTTACCAACGACATGGGTGGTAGCCCAATGTTGTACGTAAACTTGATTTGGACATGGGGTCACCCAGAAGTTTACATTCTGATCTTACCTGCATTTGGTATTTTCTCAGAAGTGGTATCAACGTATTCTCGTAAAACGTTGTTCGGTTATAAATCTATGGTGTATGCAACCATCGCGATCACAGTACTTGCGTTCGTGGTATGGCTACATCACTTCTTTACCATGGGTGCTGGTGCCAACGTTAACGCGTTCTTCGGTATCATGACCATGATTATTGCGATTCCAACTGGTGTGAAAATCTTCTCTTGGTTATTCACCATGTATAAGGGTCGTATTACCTATACAACACCAATGCTATGGACACTAGGCTTCCTTGTGACTTTTGGTATCGGTGGTTTAACAGGTGTGTTAATGGCAGTTCCACCAGCGGACTTCCTTGTACACAACTCATTATTCTTGATCGCTCACTTCCATAACGTAATTATTGGTGGTGTGGTGTTCGGTATGTTCGCAGGTATCATTTTCTACTGGCCAAAAATGTTTGGTTGGAGCTTAAATGAAACTTGGGGTAAAGCTGCTTTTTGGTTCTGGTTCTTCGGTTTCTATTTTGCATTCATGCCGTTGTATATCCTTGGTTTCATGGGTATGACACGTCGTTTGAATACATATGACAACCCAGAATGGGATCCGTACTTAGCGATTGCGTTCTTCGGTTCGGTTCTTGTATTGTTCGGTATTCTTTGCTTCATCATGCAAATTGTGGTTGGTTTCTTACAACGTAACCAACGTATCGACTACACAGGCGATCCATGGGATGGTCGTACTTTAGAATGGGCAACATCTTCTCCTGCTCCGTTCTATAACTTTGCGCATCTTCCAAAGATCAATGGTATTGATACGTTCTGGAATGACAAAGAAAATGGTATTGCTTATGCAAAACCAACTAAGTACGAAGACATCCACATGCCAACAAATCGTGCTGCTGGTGTTGTGATTGGTGCTCTTCTCACCGTCATGGGCTTTGCATTGGTTTGGCACATTTGGTGGTTAGCTATCGCAACTTTCGTTGGTTCGATCATTGCCTTCATCGTTTCTTCGTTCACGAAGAAAGTGGACTACTATGTTCCTGCAGCTGAAGTTGAGCGTATTGAAAACGAACGCTATGCGATCCTTGAAAAACACTTGAAGAAGGACTAAGACAATGGCTGACGTACTTCATCACGACAACCACGGACATGATGAGCATCATCACCACGATGATACTGACATCACGGTCTTTGGTTTTTGGACATATTTGATGAGTGACCTTGTACTTTTTGGTACACTCTTCATTGCGTTCGCTGTATTAAGTAGCCATATTCCTGTGGGTACACCAAGTGCAAAAGATCTGTTTGCAGATTCTTTAGGTTTTGTATTAACTGAAACTTTTGCACTGTTAATCTCTTCTGTAACCTTTGGTTTTGCAGTCCTTGCTGCATATAAAAAAGACGTTGCAAAAGTATTAACATGGTTAGGTATCACTTGGGTATTTGGTGCTATCTTCATTTGCATGGAACTTTATGAATTTAACCATTTAGTTCATGCAGGTCACGGTCCAAGCGTAAGTGCGTTCTTATCTGCGTTCTTTACTTTAGTTGGTACGCACGGTATTCACGTAACTTCAGGTTTAGTATGGATGCTGGTATTGATGTATCAAATCAAGAAAAATGGTTTGACATTAATCAATTTGCGTCGTCTTGCTTGCCTAAGCTTGTTCTGGCACTTCCTTGACATCGTTTGGATCTGTGTATTCAGCGTCGTTTACTTGATGGGAGTTCTATAATGAGTCACGATCATAACGCAGCTGGTGCTTCTCACGGCAACGTTAAACAATATACGATTGGTTTCATTCTTTCTGTATTACTTACCGTAATTCCATTCGGTATGGTCATGGCAGGTATGCAAGAAACTCAACGTGGTTTAGTGGTTGCTGTTATCGCGATTACTGCTGTTGCGCAGATTCTTGTTCAATTGGTGTACTTCCTACACATGAACTCATCGTCTGAACAACGCTGGAACGTGATTGCATTTGTTTATACCATTTTATGTATCGCTGTATTACTCATCGGTTCTGTATGGATTATGAACTACTTACACTACAACATGATGATCTAAACTGGTTGTCATGCTGAAAAAGTATTTATTCCTGACAAAACCAGGAATTCTCTTTGGTAACTTCGTTACCACTTTGGGCGGCTACTTTGTAGCCGCTCAAGGTTCTGTAGATTTCCTTCTCCTTCTGCTGACCCTACTTGGGACTACCCTCGTCGTTGCTTCTGGTTGTGTGGTCAACAATGTCATTGATCAAGACATCGACCATAAAATGCAACGTACACAAAATCGTGCCATGGTTAAAAAATCTGTTTCGGTGCCTGTCGCCCTTGTGTATGCATTGGTTTTAGGTGTCATTGGATTTAGCCTGCTTTGGTTTTGGGTCAACGCTTACGCTTTTCTTTTTGCTTTGATTGGTTATGTGTTTTATGTCGGCTTTTATAGCTTATGGACCAAACGCACAACCATTCATCAAACAGTGGTGGGTAGTATCTCTGGAGCAAGTCCTCCGGTGATCGGCTATACGGCGGTTGCCAATCAATTTGACTTAGCTGCTTTGCTGATTTTTCTAGGCTATGCACTTTGGCAAATGCCCCACTCTTGGGCGATTGCAATTTACCGTTTTGACGACTATAAAAACGCAGGTATTCCGATTTTACCTGTGGCGCGTAGTATTTTACGCACGAAAATTGAATCTTTGATTTATGTGGTTTTATTCACACTGGCAATGAATGGTCTGTTTATCTATGGCTATGCCAATTGGATTTACGCCATTGTCTTAAATGCTTTATGTATTTATTGGCTATATATTGCAGTGCTTGGCTTTAAAACAAAGCCTGAACAAGACACGCTGTGGGCAAAACGCTTTTTTTTATTTTCAGTGATTTTAATTACTGTGATTAGCCTATTGTTTAGCGTCACCTCTACAGCACCATCTTTCAATACGGTATTCTTTTAAAAGATAGTTGCATGCTATCTTTTAAAAGATCTTGCCTTTATTGCTGATAAAAACAGCAATCTCTTTTTCTTCCCTTTCTTCGCTTGTCTTTTTAAGCCAAAAGCTCTAGAATTGCAGCCTCGCACAACTTCGGTTGTGACTCCTTGCCACTAACAATTGCGTTAGCGGCTGTATAATCCGTAAGGAGCTGACAATGCGTCACTACGAAATCGTACTTTTAGTACATCCTGATCAAAGCGATCAAGTAGTGGGTATGGTAGAACGTTACCTAACTCACATCAAAGACGCTGAAGGTCAAATTCACCGTTTAGAAGATTGGGGCCGTCGTCAATTGGCTTACCCAATTAACAAAATTCACAAAGCACATTACATTTTAATGAACGTTGAATGTAATCAAACTACGCTTGATGAATTAGAAGAATTGTTCCGTTACAACGATGCAATCCTTCGTAGCCTTATCATTCGTCGTGAAAACGCAATTACTGAAGAGTCTTTATTGGCTAAGAGTGCTGAAGAAAAACGTGCGCGTAAAGCTCAACGTGAAGAAGCACAACAAGTTAACCAAGACTCTGCTGAAGCATAAGGAGAACATTCAATGGCACGTTTTTACCGTCGTCGCAAGTTCTGCCGCTTTACAGCAGAAAAAGTTGTGTATATCGACTACAAAGATATCGATACGTTAAAACAGTACATCACTGAAAACGGCAAAATTGTTCCTAGCCGTATTACAGGTACTAAAGCTCGTTACCAACGTCAATTAGCGCTTGCGATCAAACAAGCTCGCTACTTATCGTTGATCCCTTACACTGACAATCATAAGTGAGGTTGAGCTGTGGATATTATTTTATTACAACGCATTAAAAACCTAGGTAAGCTAGGCGATAAAGTATCTGTTAAAGCAGGTTACGGCCGTAACTTCCTTATCCCACAAGGTAAGGCTGTTGCTGCAACTGAAACCAATACAGCTGCTTTTGAAGCTCGTCGTGCTGAACTTGAAAAAGCTGAAGCTGATATTTTAGCTGCTGCTCAAGCACGTGCTGACCAATTGAACGAAGTAAATATCGTAATCACTGCGAAAGCGGGTGACGAAGGTAAATTATTCGGTTCAATCGGTACGCGTGATATCGCTGATGCGTTAACGAATGCTGGTCTTACTGTAGACCGCGCTGAAGTTCGTTTACCTAACGGTGCGCTTCGCAATACTGGTGAATTCAACATCGCAATCCAATTGCACCATGATGTTGTTGCAGAAGTTCTTGTTACTATCGTAGCAGAGTAATTTCTCACCACAAAAAAGGGCATGCTTTGGCATGCTCTTTTTTTTATCTGTAAAATTTCAAAAAATGCGCTCTCGTCCACTTTGATTTTTGTTAATATCGGTTCTTGCCGTTTGTTTTGCACCAGCTTCTTATAGGGTTTTTTATGTCTCAGGCGAACGCCGCTCCTGTACTCAATGTAGCTTCTGAAAAAAAACCAGAACAACTCAAAGAGTTTCGTACCCCGCCACACAACCTTGCGATTGAGCAAGCCGTTTTGGCTGCTTTAATGACTGTGGCCGAATCTTTTGAACAAGTGAGTGACATTTTAGTTGAGGAAGACTTCTATGCGACACGGCATAAATACATCTTCCGTGCCATTCATCAACTGGCTAAAGACAGTTCACCTTATGATGCTGTGTTAGTGAATGATTGGCTGATTAAACAAAATCTTATTGATGTGGTCGGTGGCGAAGAGTATTTAATGCAATTGATGGCCGATTCGCCGTCGAGTTTTTATAACTTAGAAACCTATGCAGGCAAAATCAAAGAATTTGCCACCTTACGCAATATGATTAAAGTCAGCACTGAAATTTTACAAAATGCCTATGACACCAAAGGTCGTAGTGTGTCTGAAATTTTAGATTTGGCTGAAACCAATATTTTCTCTATTGCCGAACAACACAATAATAATGCACGCGCACAAGGCCCTAAAGCGATTACCTCAGTTGTCGCCGATGTATTTGATAAGCTCAATGAATTATCACAGCTCGATGGCAACATTACCGGTTTAACCACAGGTTTTGTGGAGTTAGACAATAAAACCTCAGGTATGCAAGCCGGTGATTTAATTATTGTCGCGGCACGTCCATCGATGGGTAAAACTACCTTTGCCATGAACTTGGTAGAAAGTGTGCTGTTTAATTGTGATTTACCGGCTTTAGTGTTTTCGATGGAGATGCCTGCCGACTCCATTGCCATGCGTTTGATTTCATCGTATGGTAAAGTTCATCAAGGGCATTTACGTGCTGGTAAACTCGATGGTGATGAATGGTCAAAAGTCACAGGCACTATTTTACAACTCCAAGAAAAGCATTTGTATATTGATGACTCCTCTGCCCTACCACCAACTGAGTTACGTTCGCGTGCGCGTCGTATTGCCAAACAACATGGCGGTAAACTCGGTTGTATCATGGTCGATTACCTTCAGCTTATGAAAGTGCCAGGTATGGGGGATAACCGTGTGGGTGAGATCTCAGAGATTTCTCGTAGCTTAAAAGCCTTAGCCAAAGAGATGATGTGTCCGGTGATTGCTTTATCACAGCTTAACCGTGCCTTAGAGAATCGTCCCAACAAACGTCCGGTGATGTCAGATTTACGTGAATCGGGTGCTATTGAGCAAGATGCCGACTTGATCATGTTTATTTACCGTGATGAAGTCTACAATAAAGAATCAAAAGAAGCAGGAACAGCCGAGATTATTATTGGTAAGCAACGTAATGGTCCAATTGGTACAGTACGCTTAGCTTTTGAAGGTCATTACACACGTTTTAGTAACCTCTCACCAGAATATTATAGCCAATATAATGATGAAGAATAATTAACCCCTAAGGAGTAACTTCAGGTGCGCCAAGCAACCGTCTATATTGATCGTCAAGCGCTGCAATATAACTTAAACCGTGTCAAACAACTGGCACCACAGGCCAAAGTGGTGAGTATGGTCAAAGCCAATGCCTACGGACATGGGATTAACGACTGCCTAGACGCCTTGAAGCAAACCGATGCCTTTGGGGTAGCCTGCCTGCAAGAAGCTTTAGAAATTCGTGAGTTGGGCTTTGAGCAACCGATTACTTTGATTGAAGGTGTATTTAGCCGCGATGAAATGCCAATTGTATTGGCACACAATCTTGAGCTTGTGGTGCATCATCAGCAACAAGTTGATTGGCTGATTACTCATCAAGATGCCTATATCGCCAAAAACCTCAAAGTTTGGGTAAAACTTAACAGTGGGATGAACCGTCTAGGTTTTAAAATCACTGAGATTAAAGCCATTATCAAGCAGTTACAAGCACTTGGGTTTACTTGTGTGCTTGCCATGCATTTTGCCAATGCCGATGCTGAGCATACCTTAAACGATGTGCAAATTGCTCAATTTTTAGAGATTAAACACGACTGTGCACCGATCTTAGCCTCATGCTGTAATTCGGCGGCGATTTATAAATATCCTGAGCTACATTTTGACTATGTGCGTCCGGGGATTATGCTCTACGGTGCAAGCCCCTTTGCAGATCGCGATGTGCATGACCTAGATTTAAAGCCTGTTATGCGCTTTACTGCCGAAATTATTGCGCTTAATAGTATTCAAGCAGGCGAATCGGTCGGTTATGGTTCAACTTTTGTAGCTGAACAAGCCATGCAGTTAGCCATTGTCTCGATTGGTTATGGTGACGGTTATCCACGTGCATTTGTTGCGCCCAATAGCGTTGTAATTGATGGTCAATTTGTCGCTGTGGTTGGACGGGTAGCCATGGATATGATTGCCATTGATGTCACCGATGTCAAAGTTGATTTGGGTACAGAAGTAGAACTTTGGGGACCGACCCGTTTAGTAGACGATGTTGCAAGTGCCAATGGTACGATTGGCTATGAGCTGCTCTGTCGTTTAAGCAATCGCCCCAAACGCCAAGCCGTTTAAACATTCAAAAAAAAGAACCTTAAAGGTTCTTTTTTTTAGGCCACCAAATCATCCCCATCCAACTGATACATCAAGCTCAACAAATCTTGCAGTTGCTCTGAACTTAATTGATCTGGACAAAATTGACCATAATGCTGGCTGTGAAAAAATTGCTTAATCGGGTGCTGACGCGAAATAAATTTCATTGACCAACCTGCAAACAGCGCTTGTGTTATCGGTTGTTGAAAAATCACATTGATATTTTGATGTCTGGGGTCACGGCGAATGCGCTGCACCAATTGCTCTACATCTTCAGTCTGCCCTTCTAAGCATTGCAAAAACTGCCCGTCGGCAAAATATAATACCCCGTGAATATCATGTCGTGCGTTAAATTGACGCGATTCGGTTAAAATGTCGCTGAGATGCTGCATCTGCATAGGCATCTCAAAAGTAGCATGACTGATATAACACAGGGTTTGCATGCTTTATTCCAAATAATCAGCAGTTGGGGTAGGCAATTCATGTAAGCCTTTTCTTAAGGTTTCTGACCATTGTTTACTAATGTTGGCAAAGTAAGGGTCTTCTTCATAAATACGTTTACCAATCGGGATATGTAAACTATCAATTTGATACACAAAACAATCCAGTGGCAAACCTACAGACACATTAGAACGTAAGGTGGAATCAAAAGAAATCAAACTACAGCGCAAGGCTTGATCTAAAGGCATATCGTAACTTAAAGCCCGATCTAAAATTGGTTTACCATATTTACTTTCGCCAATCTGAAAAAATGGCGTGTCTTTGGTGGCACAAATAAAATTACCTTGTGGGTAAATATTATACAGTTGCATTTCTTGGTTACCAATTTGTCCACCAAGCAATAAACTACAGTAATACGTGCTTTGATCTTCAGGTTCAGGTGCAACATTATGAATGACTTTTTTGACCAAATTTCCAACCAACTCGGCAGCTTCAAACATAGTATTCACACTGTTTAAATTGGGTTCTTGCCCAAGCGCCAACTGATTTTTTAAATGTCCAATTACCGCTTGTGTTGTGGCTAGATTCCCTGCAGCTTGAATTGCAATAAAACGCTCGCCTTCTATGCCAAAGGTATAAAGCTTGCGAAATACCGAAATATGATCTACACCCGCATTGGTACGGGTATCGCTGATAAAAATAAGTCCTTGTTTTAAACGTAGCGCACAACAATAGGTCATACATCCTCCTGTGATGATCTGTTTATACTAGCAAGCCAAAACTTGCACAATCGAATGCATATTTTCTATGCCCCCTTGCTGACGTACGCCACGCACAGGTGCTACATCCCAATAATCGCGACCCACCGCAACATAAATGTGTGATGCAGGGGTAAAAATTTGATTACTAATATCAAAACTATACCAAGCTTGATTTAAAAACACTTCTGCCCAAGCATGGCTGGCTAAATGCGATGAATTGGGCACATACAAATAGCCCGACACATAACGCGCTGGTAAACCTAAAGCTTTACACATGGCAATAAACACATGACTATGATCTTGGCATACCCCCTGCCGATGGGCAAAAGCCTGTGCCGCTGACGTATTGACCGATGTAGTAGCAGGCAAGTACGGCATATAATCTAAAATCGCACCAGCCAAATGAATTAAACATTGACGTGAGGGCTGTTTGACATAACGATGTGCAAATTCCAACATCTCTTTACTACACTGGGTAGCTAAGGTCGGCTGCAAAAAAATAGTCGGATGCATATGATCCATAGGCATGGCTTGAGTATCTGGCTCAATCTCAATGGTTCCTTGTGCCATGATAGACATATGCTGATAACTAAAGCGTTGTGCACTGGTGATCCATATATTGGCGAAAGCATCTTTTTTGACTTGACGCTGTCCGGGTACACTCACATCCCAATAATGTACCTTTTGATGAACACTGTTGCTGGGTGACATACGAATATATTGGATACTGCTGTGTACAGGATCGCTATAGTGGTAATGCGTTTGATGATTAATCATCAATTTCATACATCAACCTCAAATAAATGTTGGATATGGTCACTAAAATGATAAAAATTGATGCTATTCGGCAAAATATGCAATTGTTGCCATGCCGCTTTCACACCTGACCACCCCAATTGAGTCAGTAAATCAATCACTTGATCAAGTTGATTTAATGTGACTTGTGTATCTTGTTTTAAGCGTAGTTGTCGATCAAGCTGTTCAACATATTGACCCAACATAAAAAATAAGAAGATGTCTTGTGCTTCTGCTTCTAAAATTTCATGGCACTCCGACACCACGTCGCAAATATCAAGGCTATTTTCACTGGCATTTTTAATCAGTTGATTAAGTTCTGCATAGCTTTTCGCGGACAACACTCCACGTAAATCCTGAATATTGTCTTTGGCACAACTAAATTGCTGGGCAAAAGAAGCAAAGTGGTGAGGATCTTGTACCAATGTGTTTAAAGATGCGGCATCATGTTCACCTAAGGCAAAAGCATTGGCATATTTTTTGGCCGTATCATCGGCTTGAAACGGAAATTGGCTGCACAAATATTGCACTCGGGTTAAATAACGTGCTAACCAAAAAATTTGCTGTGCATTACTGCTCAATAAAATCATCTGTTGTCTCTTTGTTATTGTTTTAAATTAATTACGGCGTGTGTCCACAACCCATGTATCTTTAATTCCACCACCTTGTGATGAGTTCACCACCAATGAACCGGCTTGCATCGCCACACGTGTTAAACCACCCGGTACAATCTCGGTGCGTAACGGTGAACTTAATACAAAGGGGCGTAAATCAATGTGACGCTCTGCCATACCGTCATGGGTTAAGGTTGGGCACACCGATAAATCTAAGGTTGGCTGTGCAATATAAGCATGTGGTGTGGCCAATAACTTTTTACGGAAAAGTTCAATCTCTTTTTGAGACGCTTGCGGACCAATTAACATGCCATAACCGCCCGAACCTTGTGCTTCTTTAACCACTAGTTTTTCTAGGTTTTCAAGTACATACTCTAAAGCATTGTGTTCACGGCATTGATAGGTTGGCACATTTTTTAACATCGGTTTTTCATTGAGGTAATATTCAATCATTTTATCCACATAAGGATAAATTGATTTATCATCAGCGACCCCTGTGCCTGGTGCATTACTGATCACCACATTATGCGCCAAATAAGCCGACATTAAACCCGCAACCCCTAAAGTACTGTCTGCTTTAAAGCACAGTGGATCTAAAAAGGCATCATCGACACGGCGATAGATCACATCGACCTGTTGGCGACCACGTAAGGTACGTACATAGACTTTGTCATTTTCGACAAATAAATCACGCGCTGAGACTAAAGGCACATCCATTTCACGTGCCAAGAACGAGTGTTCATAATAAGCACTGTTAAAACGTCCTGGTGTGAGTACCACAATAAATGGATTGTCGACATAAGCACTTTCTGCCAAAATCTGTTTTAACAATTGTGGATATTGCTCTATGGCCAATACATGGTTGCTTTGGCACAAATCTGGCATTAGCTTTTGGCTGATTTTACGGCTTTCTAACATATACGATACACCCGATGGAGTACGTAAATTATCTTCTAAAACGTAAAACTCGCCTTCACGGTCACGAATAATATCTATGCCGCTAATTTGACCATAAATACCACCTTTTAAGTGATGACCCAACATTTGTGGCAAATACGCTTCATGGGTTAAAACTTGTTGTGCAGGCACAATACCGGCTTTTAAAATTTCTTGATCATGATAAATATCATGTAAAAATAAGTTCAAGGCACGCACACGTTGTGCTGAACCCAGTGCAATCTTATTCCATTGCTGCTTGGCAATTACACGTGGAATCACATCAAATGGGATAGTACGTTCAATCCCTTCGTCTTCACCATAGACCGTAAAGGTAATTCCTTCGTATAAAAAATGCTGTTTGGCTGCTTCATTGAGTGCATTGAGCTTGCTGAGGTCATGTTGTGCTAACCATTGCTCAATGTTGGCGCAGGTCTCACCTGAGATGCTTTTTTCATCTCTTAATTCATTAAAAAACTCAGATTTGAGCTGTTGAAATAGATAATGCGCTTGCGCAGGGACACGCTTTGCCTCTTCGACTGTTTTTGGTTGTAGCTGCTCGGTCGCCTGCACAGCTGCGCGAGCATTGTGCTTAGTTTCTTTCAACATGCTTACCCTCTTTTATCTATTTGTTATGTATTATTGTATATGTAAGCAAAATCAGTGCCATGATCATAGAGCATGATATGCTACTGTATAATAAAGCATCACCTCATACCTTCGCAATGGTGTTTTATACCAAGTGATTACACGACAAAATTTATATTTGAAGACACATGAAAACACTTCAATTTTTACACTTGCACGCCTTACAATGCCTATTCAACTGACTGCACACTGATATTGATATGACAGGTCATACAGAAAAAGAAACCTCCAACAGCTTATATCGCCAATGGCAAATTTTAGCGCGTCTGTCTACAGGCAAATGGATTGGTACGCGTGAGTTGCAGCAACAATTACAACGTGAAGGCATTGAAACCAGTCTGCGTACTATCCAGCGTGACCTGAATCAAATTGCACAACGCTTCCCCATAGAGAGCAATAAAACTGTGCCACAAGGTTGGCGTTGGTGTCATGATGCACCTATTCAGAGCTTACCGCATATGACCAGTTCTCAAGCGGTCACCTTTATGATGGTAGAAGAACACCTTAAACATTTACTACCACCCAGCTTAGTGGCCGAAATGAATCCTTGGTTTGATGCAGCACGTCGTAGCCTACCCGACCAAAATCATGTCAAACAATGGATGAATAGAGTGCGCATTGTGCCCTCCAGTCAACCTTTGATTCCACCCATGGTCGATCAAGCAGCACAACAAGCGATTTATGAAGCTTTATTACAAGACAAACAGCTTGAATGCGAATATCAAAGCCGTATTTCAGGCGAAGAGAAAACCTATGTCTTAAATCCGCTCGCTTTGGTACAAAAAGGCGCGGTGATTTACCTCATTTGCACCCGCCACGATAAAAATGCCATTCAGACCTTTGCTTTGCACCGTTTTAAGGCAGCAAGAGTGCTCGAGAGTCGTGCCATGCACCAAAATGATTTTCATTTAGATGAGTATATCGAATCGGGGGCTTTGGGGTTTCGCGTGGACTATCAAAAAGCCACAGAAAACATTGAACTAAAATTGACCATGAATGCCAAAACCGTGCATTTTTTTGAAGAAAGTGCCTTAAGTCGCGATCAAGTCATTGAGCAATTCACGGATAACTTATATCAAGTACGTGCTACGGTGCCTTTTACCTCGCAATTGGTATGGTGGCTACGTGGTTTTGGGCGCAAAATTTTGCAGATTGAACCGCAAATAGTCGCTGATGCCGTATATGAACATGAAGTAGATGCTTAAAATAAACAAGGCATCCCAGACTTTGGGATGCCTATTTTTTATGATTATGAGTTTTTTAAGTTTTTTTCTTGGATTAAAGCAAACTGTATGCCATGTTTTTATCTTATCAGTGATGCTTTGTTTTAAAACTTATGCTAGGTATTCATATTTTAAAAAACAGCGATTTAACTTTCATATAATAAGAACAACTCATCATCATCTGTAGCGCTAAGGTGGAGCAAGTAGGCTTTTCAATTCATAACTGTCTCATATGGGGCATAATACAGGGCACAAAAAAGGCAGCCTACGCTGCCTTCTTTTGTACATGGGTTATCTTGAATCTTGCTTGGCTTTATAACGCGACAATGCAGTGACTGCTACAGCCGATACCACCACAGCAGGTAAGCTTGCCATTAAAATACCGGTAGTGCCTAAACCAAGTGCTAAAATCTTACCTGTTAACAATGGACCTGTCATTGCGCCTAAACGCCCCAGTGAAATTGCAGTTCCAACGCCAGTAACTTTGCCTGAACCCGAATAGAAAATCGGAGAGATACCATACAGAATAGATTGACCACCTGTAGAGAAAATACCCCCCATCACACCTGCTAAAATTAAGACTGGCACAGCGGTTGTGGTAAATAACAGTGACAGTGCGATAAATAAACCACTGTAAATAATCACCGCCATTTGCCAAAGTTTTAAACGGTCAAGTAAATAACCCAATCCTAAAGTACCAATTACTGCACCGACTTGGAACACCAACATCACTAAAAAGGCTTGTTGTTTTTCTAGGCCTTGTTGCATAAGTAAGTTTGGCAACCAACTAATTAAAATGTAGTTGATCATTAAGGTAAAAAAGAAGCCAACCCACAGCGGTAAGGTATTTTTATATTGCTGTTGTTTAAACAAGACCTCTGCCATACCCGGTACATCTTCATTGCTGGCTTGTTTAACCACACGTGGCTTGTCTTTTAAAATCACGGCCATAAATGGAATCAGCAATAATGGGGTTAAACCACCAATTAAAAACAGCGTTTGCCATTTAATGTCGGTGACCAGCATTGCTAAACCAGCCACGAAAATTGCACCTACAGGTAGACCACAGTACATTAAGCTATTGAGTTTACCGCGGTTTTCTTCGGTTGCTTCATCCCCCACCACTGAAATCATGGTCGGCATCGCAGCACCTAAACCTAAGCCTGTTAAAAAGCGCGCAAGGTATAAAATCTCTAGATTGGGTGCAATTGCAGTTAATGCCATAAACACGCCAAAAATCCCGATGGAAAGCATCAGAACTTTCTTTTGACCTAAATAATCGGCCACGCGTCCGCCAAAAAATGCCCCAAACAACATCCCAAATACACCTAAGCTAAACACATAGCCCATTTGTACTTGGTCTAAAGCATAGCTTGCTGCAATTCCTTGTGCAGCAATCCCTGGTGCTTGTAAATCAAAGCCTTCAAAGAATGCAACCCAGAAACATAAAAATACGATCAAGATTTTTTGTTTCTTGCTTGTGGTACTGTGCGCCATAAATGATTCTCCGTTTTTCACAGTGCATTCGTGTAGTGGGGCATTTTGAGCGAGTCGCGCTCAGATACCTAGCACGACAATAGTCGGACAAATATAAAGCAAAAACCTAGCAAACTTCATTCTTTTATAGTTAAAACATTGAATAAAAATAACTATTACGTCTTAATTATTTAATTAATACTTAAAAAACATAGATTTATATATTTGAAAGTTTTTAACGATCGCATCATCATTAAAAGTAATTTAAGCTAAACCTAAATTAAATTTATCAGCCTAACGATAAAAAATTATTCTCTTTATTATAAATTAATGGGTTTGATTATTTTATGTAGATCATAGACATACTCAAGAAATACATAAAAAAACCCGCACTTGGCGGGTTCTTTATTAGCTAAAATATTATGCGGATTTTTTAGCTTGGTTATTTTTACGAATCGTAATCATCACCAATTGCACTGCCGCAGGTGTCACACCCGGAATACGACCTGCTTGTGCAAGTGTTTCAGGACGAACATCTTTTAACTTTAATGTAATTTCACGTGATAAACCTGACACGATGTCATAATCAAAATCCGCAGGAATTTTGGTTTCTTCCAAACGCTTCATTTGCGCCACGTCTTCTTGCTGACGGTTAATATAACCGGCATATTTCACCGCAATTTCAATTTGCTCACCGACAAATGCAGAAACTTCAGAATCTGTAATTTCAGCAATTTGTGCAAAATTAATATTTGGACGTTTGAGCAAATCAATCGCATTGGTTTCTTTAGATAAATCATCGCCTGTGAGTTCAACAAACTTTTTACCTAAAGCATTGTTGGGTGCAGCCCAAAGATGTTGCAAACGACCTTTTTCACTCTCTACAGCTTCCATCTTCTGGCTATATGCTGCCCAACGCGCGTCATCCACCAAACCTAACTCACGACCAATCGCGGTTAAGCGTTGATCGGCGTTGTCTTCACGCAGCATTAAGCGGTATTCGGCACGTGAGGTAAACATACGATAGGGTTCTTTAGTACCAAGCGTGATTAAATCATCAACCAATACACCCATATAGGCTTCATCACGTTTTGGTGTCCATTGTTCTTGATCCCATGCACGGCGTGCCGCATTTAGACCTGCCAATAAACCTTGTGCACCGGCTTCTTCATAACCTGTGGTACCGTTAATTTGACCGGCAAAATACAAGTTATTAATGGCTTTGGTTTCAAGTGAGAACTTTAACGCTTGTGGGCTAAAGTAATCATATTCAATCGCATAACCCGGACGCAAGATGTGTGCATTTTCCATACCACGGATTGAGCGCACCAATTCAAACTGCACATCAAATGGCAATGAGGTTGAAATACCATTTGGATAAAGTTCATGTGTATCTAGACCTTCAGGCTCTAAAAACACTTGATGTGAATCTTTATCAGCAAATTTATGAATTTTATCTTCAATTGATGGGCAGTAACGTGGACCTACCCCTTCAATCACGCCTGTGTACATTGGCGAGCGGTCTAAACCACCACGAATAATGTCATGGGTTTTTTCATTGGTATGAGTAATGTAGCAATTCACTTGTTCAGGGTGCATAGACGCATCACCCATAAATGACATGGTTGGCGATGGGAAATCACCCGGCTGCGCTGTCATCACAGAAAAATCTACAGAACGTGCATCAATACGTGGCGGTGTACCTGTTTTTAAACGACCGACAGGTAAATTCAATTCACGTAAACGTGCAGCCAATGAAATTGAAGGTGGATCACCGGCACGACCACCGCTCGATTTTTCTAAACCGATGTGAATCACACCACCTAAGAATGTACCTGTTGTAAGCACAACAGTTTTGGCATCAAAGCGCACACCCATTTGCGTGATCACGCCTTTAACGGTATCACCTTCCACAATTAAGTCATCTGCCGCTTGTTGGAAAATGTCTAAATTGGCTTGATTTTCTAAGGTTTCACGAATCGCCGCTTTAAAGCGCACACGGTCAGCTTGGGCACGTGTGGCACGTACTGCTGCACCTTTACGTGAGTTTAAAATACGAAATTGAATACCGCCTTTATCGGCAGCCAATGCCATGGCACCGCCTAAAGCATCAATTTCACGGACTAAATGTGATTTACCAATACCACCAATGGCTGGGTTACAGCTCATCTGCCCCAAAGTCTCAATGTTATGAGTTAAGAGCAAAGTCTGTCGACCCATACGTGCTGCAGCAAGTGCGGCTTCCGTACCTGCGTGACCGCCACCGATAACAATGACATCATAAACTTTAGGATAGTGCATAGTGGTAATAGAGAGATTGAAAAATAAGACCGAAGATTATAGCAAAAGTTTGTCTATAAGTTGACATTTTCGTGGATTTTCTTTTTGGTTAAAAATGACAATCACAGTATGTTTTTGAGTTCATTTGGTTTAAGGTAAAATTTGATTTTTTTCATCAAAGATCAAGCCAAACAACAGCAACAATAATATGCATGTTGTTGGATATACAATAATCTAAGGGTATTCACTATGAATAAGAAAATTTTAATCAGCGCTTTACTTGCAAGTGTATTGAGTCCAATGATGGCGATTGCCAATGATAAAGTACCGGCCATCTATCACCCAGAAGGTTTTCAAAAGGTCTGTAAAGGCAAACAACAAGGTGATTGGGTGCAGTTTGCTTATCGCGGCATTATTTGGAATGGCAGCTGCCAACCACAATTTTTCAGCTCAGAAAAAAATGCCGTTATTTATGGTGATGAACCCGAGTTACTGAATGTCTGTCGCACAAATCCTCAAAGCACCAGCATTATCTTAGACGGACGCACCTATAAAGGTCAATGTGCTTTAGGTTTTAACCCACCACGTCCCGCTGCGGGCAATCGTTAATTCCACACCGAAGATGCACGATCACCAATTGATCGTGCATTTTTTATCAGCTTAGTTGAGTTGCACAATCAATTGTTGCTAAAACTCACGGTTTCAGCTTGAGGTACGCTACACTATTGCCTTTCCTTTTGTTGTAGGTGATGCCCGTGAAGTGGTTACAAATTCATATTACAGTTGATCAAGCGCAAGTCGATTTTACCGAAACCTTACTTGAATCTTTAGGTGCGCTGAGCGTGACTTTAGATGATGCTGAAAATCAAGATTTACTCGAACCACTGCCGGGTGAGACACCACTTTGGAATAAAGTCATTGTAACAGGCATCTATGCCCAAGAAGATGACGAAGAAATTGATGTTGATTCGATTGTGACTTTTGCCAAAGCCCAATTACCCGATGCCCCATTGACGCATGAATTTATTGAAGACCAAGAATGGGAACGTACATGGATGGATGCCTATGAGCCGATTCAAATTGCCGATCATTTTTGGATTGTGCCTGAATGGCTTAACTCACCCGATCAAAATGCGGTAAATTTAAAACTTGATCCGGGCTTGGCCTTTGGTACAGGCAACCATGCATCAACGTTCTTATGCTTACAATGGTTAGCAAAAACAGATCTTAAAGACAAAATTGTGATTGATTATGGGTGCGGCTCAGGCATTTTAGCGGTTGCAGCATTGTTATTGGGCGCCAAAAAAGTCTATGCCACTGATATTGACCCTCAAGCGGTTTTGGCCACACAACAAAATGCTGAGCTTAATGGTGTACTTGAAAACTTATATGTAGGCTTACCTGATGAGTTCAATGAAACCTTAAAAGACCAAAAAGCTGATGTGTTTGTCGCGAACATTTTAGCCGGTCCTTTAATGATGCTTGCGCCACAGTTCGCAACACTGGTCAAATCTGAGGGAGAGTTCGCACTTGCAGGTGTAATTGAAGAGCAAGTATCTGATGTTTCTAGTGTTTATTCTGAATTTTTTGATATATTAGAGGTCGAAAAACGCGATGGATACTGGTGTCGCATCTCGGGTAAACGCCAACCTTAATAAACTTTAAGTTATCAGCTATGAATAAAAAGCAAACCCAATGCCCTGAATGTACAACAATCTATAAAGTTTCTGTTGCACAGCTCACCATTGCACAGGGCATGGTTTGTTGTCCAAAATGTAGCCATAGCTTCAATGGTTTATTGAATTTGGTTGAAATCAGCACAGCGCAACATCTGCCCGAGGCGGCGGAGCCTGCTTTGTTGCACCACGACTATGAGCATGAAGTCAGTGATCATGTTTTGGCCAGAAGTTATAGTCAGCAACATTTGCTCGATATTTTTGATCGTAAGATTGAACAGTCCAATATTGACTTACACACCTATTTAAACAATTTAAATTATTTTAGTAGCGACCCCATCTATCAATTTCCTAGTTTAAAACTCTCAGAGCGAGAGCTGCATGTGCCTGAAAAACATAGCCTTGGTTACTATATTTTGTGGAGCAGTATTAATTTAGTGTTAGTGGGTTTTTTAGCCTTTCAAATCTTATGGTTCAATCCTGATTTTGTAGCACGCTATCCCAGCTTAAATCATGGTTTGGTCTTTGCCTGCAATTTGATGGATTGTCAGCGCTTTGAGCAACGTTATGAATATATCCATATCTCTCAGTTCAAAATCACAACCCATGCACAGGGTCAGCAAATATTCAGTGGTATTTTGCTCAATCAAGATACAAAAAGCATGCCGCTGCCCAATTTACGTTTACGCTTTGAAAATGACACTGGCAGCGTAGAATATCTTTATCTCCCTGAAGATTATCTTGAATCTAAATACCAAGGCATTGAACGTATCCCCTCAAATACACCGTTTGGCTTTAATTTTCGGCTGGCTTTACCTAAAAACCAAATACAAAACCCACGTTTAGAAATCGTTGCCCCATAATCTTGAAAAAAAATCCCATAAACATGAAAAAAAAATGAAAAAAATGCAGTTTTCTTGCTCACTTTTTCTTAGACAATGGTATTATACGCGCCATTACAGCTTCGGCTGCAAACACCTCGCTTGATTGAAAACAAATAACAACTTCTGCTCATATTGCGCTTTATCTCCTATAACAGCGTATGAGCCGGTTTTTTGTTTTATTTTGGTGTGTAACAAAAATTCATGGTTTGTTACGATCAAAAAACAACCAAAGCGTATGCTTGTGGCAAGCTAACCTATCTGTTTTAGAGTTTAGAGCTTTTCTGGATTTAAGATCTAAAACTGGGGGGTTCAATTAATTTTTAGACCACATTTATATATCACCTTATCCCGGTGATATTTATTTTTCGGATTACTTCGCATGAATAGCAAATCTCCTATTTTTACTGCTCAATCAGACGTTGCGTTACGTATCCACGTTGATCGCGCAGTTCGCCATTACTTTGCACAATTGCAAGGCGAGCAACCATCTCAAGTGTATGATATGGTTCTAGCAGAAATGGAGAAGCCACTTCTCTCTGTTGTTTTAGAATACACTCGCGGTAACCAAACACGCGCTGCTGAAATTCTAGGCCTTAACCGTGGTACTTTACGTAAAAAGTTGAAAGCTCACGGTTTAATGAGTGAATAAATGATAAGATGCTTGCGTTGAACGCAGGCATTTTTTTTGCCTTATTTTGTTTTATGTTCCTTGAAAACTGTGACGAAGATCATGACTATTAAACGCGCTTTAATCTCTGTTTCCGACAAAACTGGTATTGTCGAATTTGCACAAGACCTTGCTGCTCTAGGGGTAGAAATTTTATCGACTGGCGGTACTTATAAGTTATTAAAAGATAACAATATTGCTGTAGTTGAAGTTTCAGAGCATACAGGTTTTCCAGAGATGATGGACGGCCGTGTAAAAACCCTACATCCAAAAATTCATGGCGGTATTTTAGCTCGTCGTGGTCTAGATGAAGCTGTGATGGCTGAACACAACATTGATGCGATCGATTTAGTTGTGGTCAACCTTTACCCATTTGCAGCAACTGTTGCAAAACCAAACTGCTCGCTTGCTGATGCAATTGAAAACATCGACATCGGTGGTCCAACCATGGTTCGCGCTGCGGCGAAAAACCATGCATCAGTGGGTATCGTTGTAAATGCAACTGACTATGCAAGTGTTGTGGCTGAGCTTAAAGCTGAAGGTGCTTTATCTTATGCAACTCGTTTTGACTTAGCAGTAAAAGCATTTGAACACACTGCACAATATGACGGCATGATCGCATCTTACTTAGGTGCTCGTGTTGGTAAAGAAGAAGGTCAAGCTGACAAATTTGCCCGTACTTTCAACACGCAACTCAACAAAGCACAAGATTTACGTTACGGTGAAAACCCACACCAATCTGCTGCATTCTATGTTGATCCTGCTGCAACTGAAGCGTCTGTTTCTACTGCTAAACAGTTACAAGGTAAAGAATTATCTTATAACAACATCGCAGATACCGATGCAGCTTTAGAGTGTGTTAAATCATTCGCTAAACCTGCTTGTGTGATTGTAAAACATGCTAACCCATGTGGCGTTGCAGTGTCTTTAGACGGTATTCAAGCTGCATATGATTTAGCTTATGCAACTGACCCTGAGTCAGCTTTTGGTGGCATCATTGCATTCAACCGTGAATTAGACGTTGCAACTGCACAAGCCATTGTTGATCGTCAATTTGTTGAAGTAATTATTGCTCCTAGCGTTGCTGATGGCGTATTAGAAGTGACAGGCGCGAAGAAAAACGTACGTGTACTTGTATGTGGCGAATTACCTGCCATTGACGAACGTGCTGCACAATTAGACTACAAACGTGTAAATGGTGGTTTATTAGTACAAGATCAAGACTTAGGTATGATTACTAAAGATGATCTTAAAGTGGTGACTAAACGTGCCCCAACTGAACAAGAAATTGATGACATGATTTTTGCTTGGAAAGTAGCAAAATACGTGAAATCTAACGCGATTGTGTATGCTAAAAACCGTCAAACCATTGGTGTAGGCGCAGGTCAAATGAGCCGTGTCAACTCTGCTCGTATTGCTGCGATTAAAGCTGAACACGCAGGACTCGTGGTTGAAGGTGCAGTGATGGCATCTGATGCATTCTTCCCATTCCGTGATGGTATTGATAACGCTGCTAAAGCTGGTATCAAATGTATCATTCAACCGGGTGGTTCTATGCGTGATGAAGAAACCATTGCAGCAGCTGATGAAGCAGGTATTGCAATGGTCTTCACTGGCATGCGTCATTTCCGTCACTAAGTTGACACGCTTATCATGATTAAGCACAACTTTTTGCTTAATACACAAGATTTATAATCTTGCCTAAAGTCCTCTCCTGCTTACAGGCTGAGGACTTTATGCTTTTCGATTCATGGAGTATGAACCGATGAATATTTTAGTTTTAGGTAATGGCGGTCGTGAACATGCATTGGCATGGAAAATCGCTCAAGATGAAAAAGTTTCAAAAGTGTTTGTTGCACCAGGCAATGCAGGTACAGCAACTGAAAACAAATGCGAAAATGTTGCACTTAACATTTTAGATAACCCTGCCATTATCGACTTTGCTAAAAACAATGCAGTGGACTTGGTAATTGTAGGACCTGAAGCACCACTTGTGAATGGTGTAGTCGATGCTTGCCGTGCAGCAGGTGTAAAAATTTGGGGCCCTACCCAATTTGCAGCGCAATTAGAAGGTTCTAAAGCATTTGCTAAGCATTTCTTAAAACGCCACAACATTCCAACTGCTTTTTATGATGTATTTACTGAAGTCGATGCAGCTAAGGCATTTGTTGAGAAAAATGGTGCGCCGATCGTGATCAAAGCTGATGGTCTTGCTGCTGGTAAAGGCGTGATCGTTGCGATGACCAATCAAGAAGCGTTTGATGCGATTGATGACATGCTTGCAGGCAACAAATTTGGTGATGCAGGTTCACGCGTTGTCATTGAAGAGTTCTTGGCAGGTGAAGAAGCATCTTTCATTTGTATGATTGATGGCGACAACATTTTACCTATGGCAACTTCACAAGATCACAAACGTATCTTTGAAGGTGACCAAGGGCCAAACACTGGCGGTATGGGTGCTTACTCGCCTGCCCCTGTAGTGACTGCTGATGTATTTGAAAAAACCATGAATGAAGTGATGCGTCCTACCGTTGAAGGTATGAAAAAAGACGGTCATGTTTATACAGGTTTCTTATACGCAGGTTTGATGATTGACGAACAGGGTCAACCTAAAGTAATCGAGTTTAACTGTCGTTTTGGTGACCCTGAAACTCAACCGATCATGATGCGTTTAAAATCATCCCTTGTTGAATTGGTTGAAGCAGGTATTGCAGGCAATTTACCAAGCCATGCTGAATGGGATGAGCGTAAAACTGTAGGGATTGTGCTTGCGTCACGTGGCTACCCTGAAACTTCAAGCAATGGCGATGTGATTTCCGGTTTAGATACTGTAATGACAGATGCTAAAGTTTTCCATGCAGGTACAAAAGCCAATGAAAATGGCGACATCGTCACTGCTGGCGGTCGTGTACTTTGCGTGACTGCACTTGGTGATACCATTGGTGAAGCACAAGCCAAAGCGCTCGAGCTTTGCCAAAAAGTCACCTTTGATGGTGTGCAATATCGTAAAGATATTGGTTACCGTGCCATTGCGCGTGAAAATGCGTAAAGCATGATTTAAAAAAACCTGCCATCGCGGCAGGTTTTTTTATGCCTCAAAAAGCAGATGATGTTTAAATGATTGAGGCTATAATTTAATCTTTAAAAACAAGGGTTTTATATGTTTCCTCATATATCTTTTTTTATGATAAATATGGCATAAAATCTTATAACTTATGCATTGATAATATTTGGTTATTTTTTAACAAAATAATTTTTATCATTCTCTTGTTTTTGTTCATATTTTTTCATTATACTGTATAATTCTTATGCACTTTATCCGCTAAATATAGCATTCTTATGCACTATATTGAATATTATTTTATTGCTATGATGCAAAAAATCACTGTCTGTTTATGCTCTGTATAACCATCTCCCATGCCGATCTAAACAACAGTCATCCACTTTACGACAATCCTATTAAACACACACAATTTGTACAAAATTCAATCTCCCTAAAAGAGGATGTGTGCTTTAACATGGTTTTAAATTGAATCAGGACGAACATATGAACAAGCTTATTGGTTTGGCTTTTGGTGCCTCTGTGGTTTTAGCTGGTTGTGGTCAATCACAATCTCCACAGTCCGATGCAAAAACGACAGATGATTTACAAACCGTTACGATGGCCTCTACTGGTTCAGATGCAGATGTATGGCGCTATATTGCGACTTTGCCTGAAACCAAAGCTGCTGGCATCAAGCTTGAAGTTAAAAACTTTAATGACTATGTGGCAATGAACACAGCGGTGGCCAATCAAGAAATTGATGTCAATACCTTCCAATCATACAATTACATGGTGGCATACAACACCGAAACCACTGATAAAAAAGTGGCTGCGGTTTCAACCACATATATCGAACCAATGGGCATTTATTCAGATAAATACAAAAAAATTGATCAATTCCCTAATAATGCCACTATCGCGATTCCAAACGATGCAGCCAATGAAGCACGCTCATTGTCTTTATTACAAACAGCAGGCTTAATTAAACTCAAAACTGATTTTAGTCCGATTTTAGGCACCACTAAAGACGTGATTGAAAATCCAAAAAATATCACTTTTAAAAGCATTCCAATGGCCACTGCGGTACGTGTGAAAAGTGAAGTTGATGCCATTGTTCTCGGCAATACTTTAGCAATGGAAGGTGGTTTAAATGTACTTAAAGACGCCACATTCTATGAGCCAGTAGATGCATCGACTAAATTGTATGTGAACTTATTGGTGACGGCTCAAGGTCGTGAAAATGATCCTGTATTACAGCGCTTAGGTCAGTTGTATCATAGCGAAGCAGTGAAAAAATACGTAGCGGACAATTTAGGCGGTACTAAAATTGCAGTTGATAAGCCAATGAGTTATTTTGATGAAGTGAAATAACCATCTCCCTTACGCTTTTATAAATATAAAATAGGCAGAGCAATTTGCCTATTTTTTTCATTTTTGGGCCTATGTTGACAATATGATTCAATTTAAAAATATTTCAAAGCACTATCAGCTCAAAGGTCAAACCTTAACTGCCTTAAAACAGATTAATTTAGACATCCCACAAGGCAGTATTTTTGGCATTATTGGCTATAGTGGTGCAGGTAAAAGTACCTTAATCCGTTTAATCAACTTGCTTGAGCGCCCGAGTGAAGGTCAAGTAATTGTCAATGGACATGACTTAACTGCGCTAAATGCTGCATCATTGCGTCAGCAGCGTGCCAACATTGGGATGATTTTTCAGCATTTTAATTTAATGCAAACCAAAACTGTGGCGGCCAATATTGAAATGCCAATGCAACTTTTGGGTTGGAGTAAGGCCAAGCGCCAGCAGCGTTTAGATGAATTACTGGCGTTTATTGGTCTTGAGCATAAACGCAATGCGTATCCTGATGAACTCTCTGGCGGGCAAAAGCAACGCGTAGGTATTGCGCGTGCTTTAGCCAATCATCCAAAAATTTTACTCTGTGATGAAGCCACTTCGGCACTTGATCCACAAACCACGCAATCTGTCTTGCAACTACTCAAAAAAATCAATCAAGAACAAGGCATTACCATTGTTATGGTCACGCATGAAATGGATGTGATTGAATCAGTGTGCGATCATGTAGCGGTGATGGAACAAGGTCAAGTGATTGAAATGGGTTCAACTTTATCTATTTTTAGTCAGCCACAACACCCAACCACACAAACCTTTATTCAAACTGTGTTGCAACAACATTTACCGGTGAAGATTTTAAATAATTTAGAAAATCAAAATCATCATAGTATTTATAGTTTGCAATTTTTGGGCACCTCAGCACAAGAAACTGTGGTTCAAGCTGTGATTAAACAGTTTGATTTAAGCTTAAATATTTTATTTGCCAATATGACTGAAATTGATGGCACGGTCATTGGACAAATGTTTGTTCAATTGCTTGGCAATGAACAGATTATTCAAGAAGCAATTGCATTTTTACAAGCGCGTGGCGTGAAAGTACAACAAGCAGGAGTACAAGCATGAGAGATTTAATTGTTGCTTGGCTCACCGACATCACTGCACCGTTTTGGAAAAGCTCTTTGTCGATTGATCAGTTTGTAACAGCTTTGCAAGAAACCATGCATATGGTGTTTTTTGCACTGTTGTTTGGCTGTATGTGGGGTTTGATCCAAGCCATTATTGTCTGGACGACACGTCCGCAAGGGATTTTACCCAATAAAGTGATTTATCACGGGCTGAATCCGATTATTAATGCCTTACGCTCATTGCCGTTTATTATTTTATTGATTGCTGTGATTCCACTGACTAAGTTTTTAGTGGGCAGCTCGATTGGTACATGGGCGGCGATTGTGCCTTTAACCATTTACATTGGGCCATATATTGGGCGTTTAATTGAAATTTCGTTGCTTGAGGTCAATGAAGGTATTGTTGAGTCTGCTCAAGCCATGGGTGCTACACCCACACAGATTATTTTTAAATTTGTGTTACCTGAAGCACGTAGTTCGGTAATTTTAAACTTAACCACTGCCACCATTAGCTTAATTGGTGCTACAGCCATGGCAGGTGCGGTAGGTGCCGGTGGTATCGGTGACTTAGCCATTTCCTATGGTTATCAGCGCTTTGATACCAGTGTGGTCATCTTAACCGTGATTGTACTGTTAATTTTGGTGCAAATTGTGCAAATGCTGGGTGAATGGCTGGCGAAAATACGTTAAGCCTCCCCTGTTCGCATTTTACTTAACCTTCCGCTTTGGAGGGTTATTTTTTATCTGTTAAATATTAGACAGAACCTTAAGGCATTGCGTGATAAAATGCCGACAGTTTTAGCAAGGATTCATCTATGCACTTTGTCCATCTGGGTATTCATACAGAATTTTCCATTACAGAATCAATTGTACGTGTGCCAGAGCTTGTAAAAGCCGCAGCCAGTGATGAAATGCCGGCTTTGGCACTCACAGATTTATCTAATCTGCATGCAGCGGTTAAATTTTATAAAAAATGCTTGGACAAAGGCATTAAACCCATTTTAGGCTCAGAAATTCGTCTAAATGACGCTGAACATCGTGTCACGTTATTGTCGATGACCAACACCGGTTGGCGTAACTTAACCGAAGTGGTGTCACGCGGTTACATTGAAGGTCAACAGCTGGATATTCCGTGTGTTAAAAAAGAATGGGTATTAGAACAACACCAAGACATGATTGTCATGCTGGGGCTCAACAGTGACGTGGGGAAAATGTTGGTATCCTCCAACCCACAAAAAGCTGAACCTTTATTACAAGAGTGGATTGCCAAATTTGGCGATCGGGTGTATTTGGCCTTAACCCGTACCAATCGCCCTTATGAAGATGACTTTATCAGTGAAGCGGTCAAACTGGCGCGTAAATACAATATTGGTGTGGTGGCACACAATGATGTGCATTTTATTCATGCAACCGATTATGAAGCGCATGAAGCACGGGTATGTATTGCCGATGGTTATGTCTTAGGCGATAGTCGTCGTCCTAAACGCTATAGTCCAGATCAATATTTTAAAACCGCTCAAGAAATGAGTGAGCTGTTTGCCGATATTCCATCTGCGCTTGAAAACACTTATCACATTGCACGGCGTTGTAACGTGGCTTTGCGTTTAGGCTTTAACGACTTACCCGATTACCCAATTCCTGAAGGCTATACCATTGACACCTTCTTTGCCCATTTGTCTAAAGAAGGCTTAGAAGAGCGCTTAAACTTCCTGTATCCGCCCGAAACGCGCGGTGAAGATTGGCCTGAGATCCGCAAACCTTACGATGAACGTATTGAGTTTGAGATTAATATTATTAATGCCATGGGCTTTCCCGGTTACTTTTTAATTGTCATGGACTTTATTCAGTGGTCCAAAAACAATGGTGTACCGGTGGGTCCCGGTCGTGGTTCGGGTGCCGGTTCTTTAGTGGCGTATAGTTTAAAAATTACCGACCTTGATCCGCTGCGTTATGACTTGCTGTTTGAACGTTTCTTAAACCCAGAACGTGTCTCGATGCCTGACTTTGACGTGGATTTTTGTATTGCAGGCCGTGACCGTGTCATTGATTATGTCGCGCGGACCTATGGTCGTGATGCCGTGTCGCAAATTGCCACCTTTGGTACCATGGCTGCCAAAGGTGCCATCCGTGACGTGGCGCGGGTTTTGGGTAAATCTTATGGTTTGGCCGATCGTATTTCTAAAATGATTCCGACCAAACCTTTGGGTTTAAGTTTACGTGAATCTTTAGATGCCGAACCGCAGCTTAAAGATATTGTCACCAACCCCAATAACCCCGATCATGATGATGCGGCTGAAATTTGGGAAATGGCGCTTAAACTCGAAGGCATTACCCGAAATACCGGTAAACATGCCGGCGGTGTGGTGATTGCACCCACTAAACTGACCGACTATTCTGCAGTGATGTGTGATGCTGATGGCAGCAACCGTGTGGCGCAATTTGACAAAGATGATGTTGAATCGGCAGGTTTAGTCAAGTTTGACTTCTTGGGTCTGCGTAACTTAACCGTGATTGAAGATGCCGTGCAGCATATTAACCAAAGCGCCAATTTAGACACTCCGCTTGACATTTCTTTGATTCCCCTTGATGACAAAGCCGCGTATGCAGTATTTGCCGAGGCCAATACCACAGCGGTGTTCCAGTTTGAATCCGTGGGCATGAAAAAAATGCTCAAAGAAGCACGCCCAAGTAAGTTTGAAGAAATTATTGCCTTTGTATCGTTATATCGTCCGGGGCCTATGGACCTGATCCCTGACTTTATCCATCGTATGCATGGCGGTGAGTTTGAATACTTACATCCTTTACTTGAAAGCGTGCTTGAACCCACCTACGGCATTATGGTGTATCAAGAACAGGTGATGCAAGCAGCGCAGTTCTGTGCCGGCTATAGCTTAGGTGGTGCCGACTTACTGCGTCGTGCCATGGGTAAGAAAAAACCTGAGGAAATGGTCAAACAGCGCCAAATCTTTATTGAAGGTGCCGCTCAAAAAGACATTGATACCGACACCGCCAACCATATCTTTGATTATATGGAAAAATTTGCAGGCTACGGTTTTAACAAATCCCATGCAGCAGCTTATGCCTTAGTGGCTTATCAAACGGCATGGCTGAAAGCACATTATCCTGCCGAATTTATGTCGGCGGTAATGACCTCTGAGATGCAAAACACCGATAACGTGGTGTTTTTAATTGATGACTGTCGTATTAACGGTTTAGATGTGCTGCCGCCTTCGGTCAATATGTCTTTGTATAACTTTCATGCTGTGGATACCAAAACCATTGTTTATGGTTTAGGCGCGATTAAAGGCGTCGGTGAAGCAGCCATGCAATCGGTGATTGAATCACGTCAAAGCCAAGGCCCTTATCAAGATTTATTTGATTTTTGCCATCGTATTGATTTGAAGAAAATCAATAAACGCACCTTAGAAGCTTTAATTCGTGCCGGTGCTTTAGACTGCCTTGGAATTGAACGTGCTGATTTAATGGCACAATTGCCAGAAGCTGTACAAGCTGCAGAACAAGCGCGTTCTAACCGTGAAACCGGCATTATGGATTTATTTGGTGAAGTGGCCGAAGTGCAACGTAAACCCACCAAACCGGTTAAAGCTTGGTCGGATGAAGTGCGTTTAAAAGGTGAAAAAGACACTTTAGGTTTATATTTAACGGGTCATCCAATTGATGTTTATCGCAGTGAACTTAAAGCTTTTATTCCGCATAAACTCAATGAGCTGACCCCAACCCGCCGTGGTGTAACCACTGTATTTGCAGGTTTGGTGCTTGATGTGGCCAATTTCCCTAATCGCATGGTGATTACCCTAGACGATGGCACATCGCGGATTGAAGTTTCTTGTAATCACGAACGTTTCCAACGCTTTAAAGACATTGTACAGGTGGATAAAGTGGTGGTCATTGAAGGCGAAATCTACGAACGTGAAGGCTTTGATCGTCCGATGGGGCGCTTAACCAAAGCCTTTGCCTTAAATGAGATTCGTCAAAAACGTGCCAATTGCATTAAAATTCAATTGTTACCTGAGCATTTAAGCCACACTTTGCCACAAGATTTAAGCCAAATCTTATTGCCATTTTGCAACGTCGATCTATGTCAACATATTCCGTTGCAGTTGCAACTTGATTATAGCTATGCGCGTGCCGATCTCAATTTAGGCGTCAATTGGAAAGTGGCTCCGATGGATGAGTTGCTGGCTCGACTGCGCGATTATTTTGGTAAAGAGCGAATTTATATCGAATACCAAGTCAAATCCAAAGCAGCAAAAGCCGCACCTAAACCGTATAAACAAGCCGTGGCAGCGCCACCTGAGCACAACATTGATGATGCTTTAGATGCTTATCACACCGACATGCAACAACAATATTCTTAAACAGACTTTGGATCACCGATGAACCCGACTGATAATGCTGCCCTTTCAGCAACCCTCTCCCATGTGCGTATTGTCATGGTCAACACCACGTTACCTGCCAATATTGGCAGTGCCTTACGTGCCATGAAAACCATGGGTTTAAGCAAATTGGTCTTGGTTGCGCCTAAGACCTATCCACACCCTGATATTGATGCCTTGGCTGCGGGTGCAACTGACCTCATCGAACAGATTGAAATTGTAGAGACCTTAGAACAAGCTATTCAAGATTGTCATTTGGTTTTTGGTACCAGTGCCCGTAGCCGTACTATTCCATGGCCCTTACTTGATGCCCGTCCTGCAGCGCAAAAATCTATGCAAGCGGTAACGCAGCAAAACCAAGAGGTGGCGATTGTTTTTGGTCGTGAAGATCGTGGCTTAACCAACGAAGAATTGGCACTTGCCAATTATCATGTCACCATTCCGGTCAACACCGACTATGGCGTGCTCAACGTTGCACAAGCCATTCAAGTGATTTGTTATGAAATGCGTATGGCTGCCATGGAACTGGCTGAAGTTCAGCCTGATCAAAGTGCGACCATGCAAGTGATTGATGGGCAAAGTATGCATTGGGATGAACCTTTGGTTACCCATCAAGACATGGACAAATTCTACCCACATTTAGAAACAATGTTGGCAGAGATTGAATTTATGGACCCAAATAATAAACGATTATTGCCTTTACGCTTGCGTCGCCTTTTTGGACGTATACAATTAGATAAAATGGAATATCACTTATTACGCGGTATTTTTAGCCGTGTACAGGCCATGCGTCATGGCACATGGACCCCATCTGGCAAATCGACTACAGATCATGAGGATCAATCCTAATGCTTAAACAGCTCAAAGAAGACATACAAGCTGTATTCGCGCGAGATCCTGCCGCTCGAAATACTTTAGAAGTTTTAACCACATATCCTGGTATTCATGCCTTAATGATGCATCGCGTCGCGCATGAATTATGGAAAAAAGAATGTAAAGGACCAGCCCGCGTCCTTTCCTCTTTTAGCCGTTTTGCCACCGGTATCGAGATCCATCCGGGGGCTAAAATTGGTCGTCGCTTTTTTATTGATCATGGTATGGGTGTCGTGATTGGTGAAACCGCTGAAATTGGCGATGACGTAACGTTATATCATGGCGTGACCTTAGGTGGCACCACATGGAATAAAGGCAAACGTCACCCCACGTTAGAAGATGGTGTGGTGGTAGGTGCTGGTGCAAAAATTTTAGGCCCGTTTACGGTGGGCAAAAATGCCAAGGTCGGCTCGAATGCAGTGGTAACCAAAGCGGTACCACCTGAAACCACAGCGGTGGGCAACCCTGCACGTTTTATCAGTAAGGATAAACCCCAAACTGATGAAGAAAGCCGTCGTCGTGACTATGCACAAAGTATTGGTTTTCAACCTTATGCAGCCACGCAAGATCAAAGTGATCCAATGCTTGAAGGTATGCGTGTCTTGCTTGACCGTATTCAACACAATGAAAAACGTATGAATTTATTATGTCAGCGTTTGTCTTTGTTAGACCCCACCTTTAATAAATCATCTGCCCACGCACAACCATTTAGCGAAGCAGAACTTAAGATTATTGATGAAGTACGCCGTGAATGTGAAGCACAAAGTACCGAGCTCAAATAAGCTTTTAAGTTTTAATATGTAGCCAAGCTTGCATGTTCGTCAGAGTTTTCTTAGACTGACGAACAATACTAAATCTCTATGTTTACAATAAATTGAACGGATTATGCGAATGAAATTAATGCCCTTGGCTTGCGCTTTACTTGCAGCTTCAGTTTTAAGCGGCTGTGCCACAACTGCCCCAAAAAATAATACGCCAAATACCAACGCGACTGTGTTTACTGAGCCTGAGGTATCTACACCTTTTTATGCTTTAAATCCAATGGATTATCAAGCGCCATCTCCATTTGAACTGGCATTGGTTGCTGCACAAAAACAACCGGTCACCAAAATGGTGGTCAGCCGTCAAAATGATCCAGATCGTAAGCTGACCCTTGATAGCAATAAACTGATTATTCCAACCATCAACAGCAATCAACGTAGCATGAGCTATGCGGCATTGGCAGGCGAAAATCAAATTGATATCACCGATATTGATGACTTTTTAAATATGGTGGAAGGTAAAGCACGTCATTACCCGCCACGTTTTAGCGACCGTAAAGAACGTCGTGGTTTTGAATACAAACTCAAAAATGTCAGTGCACAACTAGATACTTTAGCTGCAGCACCCAATGCTTCATTTGACGTGTTAATTCGTGCTTTTAAAGCCGCTGTTATGGGTCGTAACCTTGATTTAGGTTCGGCATATACCACCAAGTCATTAAACTATGCACAGCGTATTTTAAAGATCAATCCAAATGATGCCGAAGTCAATTTCTGGTTTGGTTTTGCACTCTCAGAAGGTGGGGGTCACCGTGAAGCCATGCCTTATTTGGATAAGGCCATGAAAGCTGGCGTGCAAGAAGCCTATTTATCAGCGGTCAATAACTACATTGCCCTTGAACAAAAGAAAAATGCTTTACAAACTTTGCGTAACTACAAAGTTAAATACCCACAAGAAGCGGCTGTGGCAGATCGTCTAATTCAAGAAATTGATAAAAAAGGGCGTTGGAACGTCTGGCAAGTGATGAATAAATAATTCAAAATTTGTCAAAAGACCGCAATATGCGGTCTTTTTTTATGCAAAAAATTCTATCAGCGTCTAAAAATCACGTATGATAAAAATACTTCCACACCATCGACTTCTAGCACTATGCACAAGATTTTCCTGCTGTCCTTTACAAGCATGCTACTCCTGTCTGGTTGTCAGGTGGTCAGTGTCAAAAATCAATCCTTAAATGTCACGATTGCCAATGAACGTGACAGTATTTTAACACGCAATAAATTAAGCGAAGCCAGTCTTAATTTGCTATCCATGACTGGGCGCGAGGCAAAAATTTGTAGCAGCAACCCTGAACAATGTGTGACGGATTTAAGAGCGATTCCCCAGATTCAAGATGAACAACTTTTGTCTACCGCAAGTGAAATTTATTTGGCTAAAGCCATTGAGCTTGAACAATCAGCAGCCTGTAAAACAGCCTTAATTGCGGGTATTCAATCACAACAAAAACAACAACAAAAACAAGTGGCGCAACAAGACTGTTTAGACCAACAGTTGCATATGCTAGATAAAAGTATCCGTTATAGCTATGCCTATATGTTTCAAAGCAAACGTGCTCCACAAGATCGCCTATTTGATAACCGTCAAGTGCAAATCCGTGATTTTTATAATCAATCTTTAGCAAAAATCGTCAGCGTATATACCATGCGTCATCAACACACGCATTTACCTAAAACCATTCAAGTCGGTGAGAGTCGTTACCACCTTAATTTTGATGCTTATCCTGCACTTAAAAATCGTCCAATTGAACAATTGATCTCGACCTATAATTTAAACTTTTCAGGGTTACGCTCGATTAACCGTCGTGACGGTTTTGGTGCAGAATTTGCCTTGGTGTTGCCTGAAATACCACGAGCCACGAAAACGACTTATATCGTCGATCCACTCAATTATGCGTATAAAAATGGGCATAACCCCAATTTACATGCACCACGTTATTTGGCTGCAACCATTACAGCTCAACCTAAAGGTGCTCAATCGATTGAGCGCATTTTGCATCACGGCGATTTTGAAATCTCCGCTTATGACCCCTATCAATATGAAAGCGTGCAAGTTGCGCAAAAAACCTATCCATTAGCGGCGAATTTCTCAGCTCCCTATGGCTTGTGGTTAGCGCAAAATAATTTGGGCAAAGCGGCATATTTAAGCTTAATTGATCGAGATGACCGTCTTACCATGCCGCATTTATATATGCTAGAGCCCTATAACCCCAATAAAAAGGTCATTATTTTGGTGCATGGTTTGGCCAGCAGTCCTGAAGCTTGGGTGCGTTTAACCAATGACATCATGGGTGATCCGGTACTGCGCGAACACTATCAAGTCTGGCAGGTATTTTATTCAACCAATATGCCAATTTTAGAAAGTCGTTTTCAAATTTATGCCCTGTTAACGCAAGCATTTGCAAAAGTCGATGCCAATGCAGCAGCCAAGGACGATGCGGTTTTGGTTGGGCATAGTATGGGCGGTATTATTTCAAGATTACTGGTGAGCAATTCCGATATCACGCAAGCCACTTTAGCTTTAATGAATAATCGTCAATTGAACCGTTATCGTAATCTACCGATTGTGCGACAACGTATGGTCATGAAACCCATTCCCAACATTGATCGTGCCATCTTCTTAGCTGCCCCACATCGCGGAACAGATTTTGCTGATCGTTGGTTTACCAAAGCTGCACGTAAAGTGATTAAACTACCCGTTGCTTTTTTAACTGCTGTAGGTGATGCCTTAGTGGACGAGGATCCAAGTTTAAAAGAGCTTTGGCAACAAATTGATCGAAGCTTAATTCAAAATGGACCGAGTGATTTAAGTCATCAATCTAAGTTTATGCAGCTCACCCAAGATATTATGCCGCGTCAAAACCTACCTTTTCACAGCATTATTGGCAATAATACGGGCTTAGATGATCTAGCACAGATCAATGATGACGTTGTGCCTTATCAAAGTGCGCATTTAAAAGCAGCACATTCCGAAAAAATTATTCGTGGCAGTCATTCTATTCAAGAAACGCCTGAGGCTGTACTAGAACTCAGACGAATTTTACGCCTACATTTGACCCAATTGGGTATGTATAAGCCTTAAAAAAAAGCCGAAGTTGAACTTCGGCTTTTTCGCTTAAGCAGATTTTGCCACGGGTTGATCTTGGTTTAAACTCAATTCATGTACACGCTGGCATTCATCTAAAGCCAATTCATAATAGGCCAAACCTTCCTTAACCGATTCAAAGGCTTGTTGTTGCATTTTGACATCGTCATTGGCAAGACGCTTGATGAGTTCCATCGCTTCATACGGATGGATATCATCATAATGCGCATGGGCGCGTAGCCAAGCAATGGTCCGTTTATTGATGTGAATTTCAGGATGATCAGCATAAGTCTGAATACCTTCATACACATGACTGCTCCAATCCCCTGTTGCCCACTCAATGGCTAAATTGGTTGCAGCTAAAGCTTGTGCCAAATTGCCACGGGTATTATTACTCCATAAAAAATGGTTTACCCCATTCATGGCTGCATTAGGTTTAACATTGTCTAATTCTTCTACCGTTAAACCAAAGCCTGCTGCCCAATCGCGATACCAATTAAGGTGACGTTCTTCTACTTTAATATTTTGAATCAGCCAATTACGTGCCTCATTTACACCCGGATCGGCAAAATTAGTGGCTTTGGCCAATGCCAATGACATATAAGATGGAAAATGTGCCACCAATGGGTAGAAATTTAAAAGCGCATAGCGAAAACTGGTTAAAGTGAGTTGACCCGATGCCATGTTTAAAAAAAATGGATGCTGACTAATACGATCTTTAAATGGAATCAGATCGTCCCAAAATTTTTGCGACCATTCATTGTGCGGTGTAATTTCTAAATCATCTTCATATTTTGTGTTCATAGCGTCCCCTTTGACCCTGATGTATTCATTATAAAAATTAAAGCTTGCTTGTTATGTGATTATCCAGTGTGCAAAATATATTAAAGGTCTGTATGCATCAAAAAGATAACTACATCTCACTTTTTTTAAAAAGATAAAATGGTATCAATATTTTTATAAGCAATCCAAAGCACTTTAAGCTAAGCCACTATTATTCAACACAAATATCGTTTATAGTGCAATCCAATCTACAACAATTTGTACATTTTGCAAGCTCTAATGCCGCATCTTTTACTGCTATTTTATATAAAAATAAACATGGATACTTTCTTTTTGTTTGAGTTTGGATTATGAAGTTACCTGGCTCAAGTAAATTCACCTATCATCAAATTGAGAAGCTGATTTCACATGGCTTAAACTTGGTGCATTTTACTTGGCAAGTTGAAGCCATTTATCGCCGTCGTTATTGTCAAGAGGCAGCACACGAGTTTCGTTATCGTGCCCCAATTATTTTAGCGTTATATGGTTTTTTGACCCTTGGCATTTATAAAATCAGCCTAGATTATGACGTGAGTATTACTTGGCTGTATTACTACGCTTGGGTCGGTATTATCATTTTTATCGCTTGGATCATGTCATTTATCCCACGCTTTGATCGTTTTTTTGATCTATATGTGGGTATTGGCTCTATGCTTGCGGTGGCTTTAAGTTTTTTAATGGTGACTGTCATCGGCTCAGTCCACAGCAATGCTTTGTTCCATGTTGCCATGATGTATGCCGTGGTCATTATCTATGGCTTTGTCGGCTTACGTTTTTATACCGCTTTTATTGCCGGTTGGTCAGGTGGACTATTAGCTATGGTAGTCAGTTTATGGCTGAACTACGAAATCGATTGGGTCTTATTTAACCGCACCTATACCTTTAGTAGTTTTTTTGGTATGGCACTTGCCTATGCGATTGACCGTCAGCATCGTGAAAATTATTTACAAAACTGCATTATTGAACTCAATCAAAAAAAGCTGTCACAACAAGCACAGTTATTAGAATCTTTATCACGTCAAGATGCACTCACCGATTTGGCCAATCGACGCTATTTAGAAGAGATACTCACCAAAGAATGGTTTAGCGCGTTGCGTTATCAACACCCTTTAACCATTATGATGATTGATATTGATTATTTTAAACACTATAACGACAGCTTTGGACATGTTGCAGGTGATAGCTGTTTAAAAGCCATTGCCCATGTGTTAAAAAAAATGACTTCTCGTGGCAATGAATTGGCAGCGCGTTATGGGGGTGAAGAATTTATGTTAATTTTTCCGATGACCAATCGTGAACAAGCAGAAAAAATTGCCAACAATTTAATTCAACGTGTCAATGAATTGGCCATTCCCCATCCCAGTAGTTTAGTTTGCGACAGGATTAGTATTAGTGTAGGCGTGATCAGTACAATTCCTCAGCGTCATCATCAGTTGTCAGATTTAATTATGCAAGCCGATCAAGCGCTATATCAGGCCAAGAAATATGGTCGCAATCAATATGCCTTGATGACTCTATAAAACTAAGCAACTGTTGTTCAATACCCTGCTGATCTTGCGTTAAATCAAGCGTGTAGAACCCTATCCAATAGTCATGTAATTGAAGATCTGCGGTCACGGTTTGTCCTATACTGGGGTAAATTAACATCCCTTGCGTAAAATTAAAGCGACTGGTTGCATGTTCTTGTGAGCGTAGATACGTATATAGCTGATACAGATGCGGACTTTTGAACAGCTGTTGCTTGCGATAATAACCTTGTGTCCATATTTGGGTAAATTTAGTATCAATTAAAATACAGCGTCCATCTTGATGGGTTAAAATCACATCAGTTTTCATCTGCGGCAAAGCCATGTGTTGGGTGGCTGGCGGCCATCTTAATACTGCTCCTTGTAGAACACGCCACCCTTGAGTTAAATACTTTTTATAAAAGCCACCTATGGCGCGCTCAAACAGCTGTCTTAACCAGTGCACATCATCTTGCGGCTGTTGCCATACATGTTGACCGTCCTCAGTACTTAGGATTTTAAAATTGAGCAGCACATCTGCTAAAGCCAATAACTCAGACAAGGCTTGATGATTGACATGTTTTGGCGCTAAAGGTCGCCCAATGACTTGCACGCCCAATTGTGCAAGTTGGCGTTGGCAACGCTTCAGAGCAAGATGATGCTCAAGCTTGGTTTGTTTAAGTAGCTTATCAATCACAACATACAAGTACTGATGTTCAGGTGAATTAAAGCTTAATTGTGCAAATTGGCAATGCACTTGACCTTGCTTGAGACTGTGTGTCAAATAACTGCGTTGTATATCCACTTTACCGCGAATATAAGCTAAAGCTTGCTGCTTGGGTATGTAATGCTGCTGAGGTTGCTTTAAATACTGCTCTAAGCACTGTATTAGCCATGCCACCAAACTGTCATGCATATAAGGGGTATCTAGATATTGAATGGCTTGGCGCACCTGAGTTAATTTTAAATCTGAGGCATACAGCATTAATAACCATAGATTTTTAATTGGAATACCTGCGTAGGTCTTCATACATGATCCATAAAACGCATATACCATGCTTCAACTTCATCAGGTTGCTCAGCATAATAGGCCTCTAACATCGGCACAATTTCACTTTCCACAATATCTACATACCATCGTTTTTCATCATTAATCTGAAGATGTGGCGTAAAATAACTATGTCCTAACTGTAGACCTTGCCCTAAATACACAGAGGCTGCAATCTGCTGATTCAGCGCTTGCATGGTCTGTGCAATATGCTGCAATAAGCTCTCACTGATGCCTCGCTGTTGTACATAAGTGTGCCATGCGAGATTAAAACTTGGCTTAAGTTGTGCAAAAGCAAAACGGCGTCTGAGTGCAAAATCCAAAGGCGTTAAACTACGATCTGCGGTGTTCATGGTCGCAATCAGATACAGATTATCGGGCAGATAAATTTTTTCATCCAACTTGGCATAAGTTAAACGTAAAGCATGATGACTATGGCGTTTAGAATGCTCCAACAAGGTAAGCATTTCACCAAAAATATGCGCGGTTTGCCCACGATTAATCTCCTCAATCACCATCACAAAACGATCATTGGGAAAGCGCTGTGCTTTTTCAACCAGTTGTAAAAATGGCCCATCTACCAGTTGCAATTCATGTTGACCGTTACTGTTAGCCAACGGTCGCCAACCCCGAATAAAATCTTCATAACTGGTATTGGCATGAAATTGCATACTTTGTATGTGATCATCGCTTTGATGGCCCACCACACTATAGGCCAAGCGTTTAGCAAGCCACGTTTTGCCTGTACCGCTTGGACCTTGCAAGATCAAATTTTTTTTATATAAAAGACGCTGCTGTAAGGTCTGTAGTTCGTCCAACGCTAAAAAACAGCCCTCTTGTTGTAGCTGTTGTAACCCATACGGAGTTACAGGTAATTCTTTTAATGCCATAGTCACATCGGTTAAATCTTGGTCATGATCTTGAGCCAAGCTTTTTAAGCCGCTCGTTTGTTGCCATGCATATAACGCCAATTCTGGAAAATTGTGTGCCAAGGCATAGGAGCTGTGAAAATAATGCATCAGAGCATATTTTAACTGCACGTAGTCATGCCCATGACAACGGCCTTTTGCACCATGTTTGACAATCCTCAGGTCTAAATCTTGCTCAATATATGCCTGTGATTGACTGTCTAAACTCATAAAATGATACGGTGCCAACCAAAATAAGCCCATACTCAAATTCCAGCCCACCGCATATTGGGCACTCACCTGATCATAGTACGCTATAAAACGCTGGGTATTTTCAACTGTTGCTTGGTGAGCATAGTCTAAAGCGATCGAAAAAAATTGCCACAATTGCGCAATGTCTTGGCGGCTATCACCATGATTAGGCTTAAAAAACAAAGAACGTTGATTATTTAAAGTTGGGATTCCAGCAAAATCTTGCGGTGCTTTCAAACCTACGCCTAGAAATTCTGCCAATTCTGTGGCAATCGCACGGCGCTTTTGCACGGTGATACCGCGATTAAACATGCCCAGCACGGTAAATGGACAGATGTCTTGTAGATCATGGCCCAGTAAATAAGCCAGCTCATAACGCTGTGCCACATTCATTACCCATTGCAACAAGACTTGACGTTTATGTTGATACGTTAATAAAGCCTGTGCGATAGCTTGGTAAAAGTCAGTCCATGCAAAACCTAGGTCGTTGTTATAGCACTGTGTATTGACAAAAGCATCTCTTGGCTGAGCTTGATCATGCACAATATAAGCAAATAAAGCCTGATCCATCGCATGTTGGTCTGTTAGTGGGTAAACTTGAGCTTGATAAATATAGTCATACCAATTTTTTGCTTGAAACTCAGCTTGCCAAATGACTTGAATACTACTGTTGTCTTTGCCTTGAATGCAGCCATAAGCACAGATTTGCATACTTCTTTGAGCTTGATAGTGACTATTTTGCAGCAGTTTAATGGCAACTAAATCACCCACCTGCATCTGATTGAAATAACAAACAGGCACAGACAATTGCTCAGGATGCACAGAGTTCAAGCATGTCGAATCAATCAACCAAAGTGGGTGTTGCATTATTTGAAGCTACCTATTTCAACTGTGGCTAGTATAGCTTGAGATGCGAGGACTCAACGCATTAGATTCAAAATAGGCAATGCATCGCCATGCTTTTTTAATTTTTGCTACACTAGCGTTCAATTTAATGCCCTTTTTCTTATTTTAGGCTTTTTGATCTATGAGTAGCTCCAGCGCAGCAGCCATTGCCAATTTATCTACGCTCACCCCGATGATGCAGCAATATTTTAAGGTCAAACTGCAGCATCCACACTCGTTGCTGTTTTATCGCATGGGTGACTTTTATGAGTTATTTTTTGAAGATGCACAGCAAGCGGCTAAACTGCTTGGCATTACTTTAACCAATCGCGGCAAGGTCAATGGTGATCCGATTCCGATGGCAGGTGTGCCCTATCATGCTGCCGAAGGCTATTTAGCGCGTTTAGTCAAAAAAGGCGTTACCGTTGCCATTTGTGAACAAGTGGGTGAAGTGACTGGTAAAGGACCTGTAGATCGTCAAGTTGTACGTATTTTAACCCCTGGCACCTTAACCGATGATGCGCTACTCAATCGCCATCAATCATCCAACTTAGTGGCACTGTGCTTACAACAAAAACACATCGGAATTGCGCTATTAGATTTAAGTGCAGGTATTTTTAAAGTCCAACAGTTGCAGTTTAAGTCTGAACAATTGGCGATTGAACTAGCTCGTTTAATGCCAAGTGAAATTGTGGTGGATGAAGATTTTAATGATCAAGAACTGCTTGAAAATTTAAAAAAACAACTAGAATGTCCAATCTCAAAACGTCCAAATGTTGATTTTAATTTAAATAACGCGCAAAAAACCTTATGTGATCAGTTTGCTGTGTCAACATTAGCCGGTTTTGGGATTGATCATTTGCCATTGGCAAAAGCGGCGGCGGCAGCGTTAATTCAATATGCCAAAGACACACAAAAAACTGCGTTACCGCATATTCGTAGCATTCAACTCGAGCAAAGCTCAGATTTTATTGCCCTTGATCCTGTCACACGGCGCAATTTAGAGTTGGTCGCGCCTTTGTTTGAGCATGGAACATCTTTGTTTGATTTAGTCAATGACTGCCAAACTGCCATGGGTGCACGCTTATTGCATCGCACCTTGATGCAACCGATGCGGGACACTCAACAGCTCGATCAGCGTTTAGATGCCATTCAAGCCTGCCTTGAAGGCTATTATGAAGCACCTATGCGCTTGGTATTAAAAGACATTGGTGATATTGAACGTGTATTAAGCCGTGTGGCTTTAGGCACAGCACGTCCGCGTGATTTGGTGCAATTGCGCCAAGCTTGTGCTCATATTCCTGCGCTACGCCAAAGTATTGAAAGTCTCAGTTTGCGTTCAAGTCTAGTGGGGCAACTTAATCACGAGCTTGGCGACTTTAACGGTTTATATCAGCATTTATTGGCCGCGATTGTTGAACATCCGCCGGTACTGTTAAGGGATGGCAACGTAATTGCCGAAGGCTTTGATGCAGAACTGGATGAACTGCGCCAAATTCGCGATCATGCAGGGCAATTTTTAATTAATCTTGAGTTACAAGAGCGCCAAAATACCGGCATTAATACCCTTAAAATCGGCTATAACCGTGTTAGTGGTTATTATATTGAATTGACTCGTGCTCAGGCTGAACAAGCCCCTGAGCATTATATTCGTCGTCAAACGCTTAAAAATGCCGAGCGTTACATTACCCCTGAGCTTAAAGCCTTTGAAGATAAAGTCTTATCTAGCGAATCAAGAGCTTTAGCACGCGAAAAAATGCTGTTTGAAGCACTGCTTGAGAATTTACGCGCTGATATTGGCAGCTTACAAATGATGAGCAGCGCAATTGCTCACTTAGATTTAATCAGTAACTTTGCCCATCAAGCGCGTTTGCGTGCTTGGTCACGTCCTGAGTTTTCTCCTGAAGTGGGTGTAAACATTGTTGCAGGACGTCATCCTGTGGTGGAAGCTTTAAGTAAATCAGCCTTTACACCCAACAACACCCACCTTGATCATGCCCACCGTATGGCGATTATTACCGGTCCCAATATGGGCGGTAAATCAACCTTTATGCGCCAAACTGCATTAATTGTGCTGCTTGCGTATTGTGGCTGTTATGTACCAGCACAAGCCGCCACCTTAGGTCCAATTGATCGTATCTTTACCCGTATTGGTTCAGCCGATGATTTATCAACAGGTAAATCCACCTTTATGGTTGAGATGACTGAAACTTCACAAATTTTGCATCATGCCACTTCTCAATCTTTGGTGCTGATGGATGAGGTTGGACGTGGTACCAGTACTTATGATGGTTTATCTTTGGCTTGGGCGTGTGTGCTTGACTTAACCAAACGCATTCAATGCTTATGTTTATTTGCAACGCATTATTTTGAATTAACTGAACTTGCACAAGAACCTGCCATTGATAATTATCATGTCACCGCCAAAGAGTTAGATGGCAATTTAATCTTACTCCATAAAGTCAAACATGGTCCTGCCAGTCAAAGTCATGGTTTGCAAGTGGCAAAATTAGCCGGCATTCCGCAAAATGTGATTATTGATGCGCAAAAACGCTTACAGCAATTGGAACACCAGCAGCAAAAGCACCGCACGGTCTTGCCACAAGCTGATTTATTTGATGCCACACCCATTGCGCGTGAGATAGAACGCGTGGTGGAAGTGGTCAAACCATCAGCCACCTTAGAGGCGTTGGCTGCAATTGACGTAGATGATTTAAGTCCTCGTCAGGCACTTGAACAACTTTACGCGCTGAAAAATTTGCTCAAAGCTGAATAAGTTTGCTTGAAATGCAAATATTTTAATGAAGGCTATGTCAGACATGGCCTTTTTTGGGCTAAAAATTGTACTTTATTAAACTAAGTAGTCACATATATAACAAATATCAATAAAAGGAATTGTTAGTTTGGTGCATTTTTGCCTAAAATACAGCTTAGTTATTCGAAGCATATTTTTTAGGTAGCTGTCGCCATGACCTTTGTTGTCACTGAAAACTGTATTAAATGTAAATATCAAGACTGCGTTGAAGTTTGTCCTGTTGACTGTTTCTACGAAGGTCCAAATTTCCTGGTTATTAACCCAGACGAATGTATCGACTGCGCTTTATGTGAACCAGAATGTCCGGCTAACGCCATCTTCTCTGAAGATGAGTTACCAGAAGGTCAAGAAGTGTTTATCGAACTTAATGCTGAATTGTCGCAAACTTGGCCAAATATCACGCAAATTGGTGACCAACCTGCCGATCGTGAAGAGTGGAATGGTAAAGCTGACAAACTACAGTATTTAGAAAAATAAATATTGTGTAAAAAGACCAGTTAATCTGGTCTTTTTTTATACCTAAATTACACATTTCATTGCAATTTATTGCGTGGCTTTGAGCAAAATTGCATTACACTTAAGCCACACTCATGATCATTAAAATAGCCGAATGAAGCATCTTATTAAGGCTGCATTAGCCGTTGCTGTTGTGCCTTGTTTTCTGATTGGCTGTAGCTCAACTTCACAAGATGGAGCCAAAACTACAGGCCAAACACGTATTTATCTGCCACGCGAAACAATTATTACACAGCGCCCCATTCCGCCTAAAGTTATTCCTTATACTTATCATGCTTGGAGCAGTGTGAGCGAAAATTTAAGACAAGCCCGCGAATATGATCAATTTTTACAACGCCATCAGGTGGGCAATATTATCCCCATGCATGAATTACTGCGTACTGCCCGCGATTGGGAAAAATGTGGCCGTTCACAATATATGGTGCCCAACCGTGAACTATGGTCCAATCAAATTCCAACCTTAACTGTGTTTAAGTACCTCGTGGCCTCTAAAGTTTTAACCGAGTACGAAGTGACATCGGTGTACCGTGATTTACCTTTAAATAAGTGTGCAGGCGGTGCCAATTCTTCACGGCATTTGTTTAACTCAGCCATCGATTTTCGCATTGGACCACAATATCCACGTGCTGAAGATTATGCTTTTATTGAAGCCACCAAATTTAGACTGTGCCAATTTTGGAGCCAACATGGTCAAAGTCTAAATATGGGCTTAGGTTTATATGCTTCAGGTCAAGTGCATATTGATACTCAAGGCTTTCGTACATGGGGGCCTGACTTAAGCCGTCGCAGTTCGATGTGTAATTACAATGGGGATTTCTAAGCTCATTGCCCAAGATTTACCCAAATATGCTGTTAGAAATTGCACTCTTAAGGGAAAAGTTTAAAATGCAGGCATTATTTGTAAGATGATCATGACTATGCAACAAATGTGGACCGAACTCGACCAATATATCGAATCACATTTAATTCCTGATGACCCCATTTTAACCCAAACCTTAGAAAATACAGCTGCCCACGGCTTCCCTGATCATTTAGCAGTAGCTGCCAATCAAGGTATGCTGTTACAAATGCTGATTCAGATGAATCAATGTAAACGTGTGCTCGAATTAGGCACGTTTGCAGCCTATAGTACAGTATGGCTAGCGCGTGCTTTGCCTGAAGATGGTTATATCTTAACGATGGAAGGTCGTGATACCCATGCAGCGATGGGCCAAGAAAACATCGACCGCGCCAATCTAAAACCTACTGTAGAACTGAAATGTGGTCGTGCTGCCGATATTTTACGTGCCCTACCCGAAGATACCGCACCATTTGACTTTATCTTTATTGATGCCGACAAACAAAGCTATCCAGAATATTTAGAACTGTGCTTAAACCTGTCTCATTCAGGAACGGTGATTTTTTTAGATAACGTGATTCGTGCGGGCGCCTTATTAGACAGCAATAACAAAAAACCAAGTATTGAAGGTTTACGTGACATGTTTAGCCTGATGCAAAATCATCCCAAGATTTTATCGTGTACAGCCTTACAGACAGTGGGATCAAAAGGTCATGATGGTTTTGCACTGGCAATCGTGAAATAAGATTAAAAATTAACCTTTTTGTTTTTTATTATAAATTTCATAAACTTACTAATATTATCCACGAAGTTATCCACAGTTAATGCGGATAACTTTGGGATAAATTTTTCCCTAATCTTTATATATAGCAGTTTATTTGACGACGAGCAACGGGACTTTGCTATTACGGAAAATACTGGTGGTAATACTGCCTAAGAAAAATTGATGAATTTTACTGTGACTAAATGCACCCAATAAAATCAGTTGAATACCATGTTCTTGCTGATAGGCCAAAATATTGTCTGACACATCGCCGTAGCGATATTCCACCACCACATCTAGACCTTTTTGGCGTAAAAAAGTGCTTGGTTCATTTAAAATTTCAGGATGATCACCTACATACAACAAGTGACATTGTAAAGTACGCAATAAATCACTTTCAGCCACGCGCTTCATCATTTGTAAGCAAGTCGGTGAATATTCATAAGCAAAAATAAAGCGTGTTGGTGGTTTAAAAGTCTCCCCCACCGTCATGACGGCACAACGTGCGCCACGAATAAAGTTTTCAACATTACCACCTAAGATTTTATTTTTTTCAGCAGCACGCTCACCAACGCGTCCAATCAATACAAAATCATCATCACGTAAGGCATGAAAGCTTTGCTCTAAAAAATCACCTTTTTCTTGAATATGGGTGGTTTTTAAGCCGTGTTTAAAGGCGATTAAATCGGAGATATGTTTCAGTAAATTATTGCTATAACTAAGTGCCAATTCACTTTGTTTGTCTTCAAGTTCAGCCAATTCTTTTAATAACATGGCATTACTTTCAAAACCAATCACCCCACTAATTTCACCTAAGTGATAACTTGCAGGGTAATAGTCCAATATATGTAATAACACCAATTCACGACCGGTTTGCTTGGCCACCCAAGCAGCCGCATCGGCTAAGGCATTGACACAAGGGGATGAATCAATACAGGCAATCACACGTTTCATATTCGCCTCTTTTGGTAGGTGAGTTGGCGGATGTTTTTTAATTATTGCCCTTAACTTAGCATATTTTTGTGCCTTGTCGCGTATTATTCACGATAACGAATCAAACGTGCCGGATTACCTGCCACAATCTGTCGAGCCGCCACGTCTTTGGTCACCATACTGTTCATGCCCACCACAGCGTGTTCTGCAATCTTAATGCCATCTTTAATGCCCACATGTGCACCAAGCCACACATCACGTCCAATTTCAATGCCTTGTGAACGAACGGGTTGCTGATAAATCGGTAGATCTATATCCATGCCATGATCAAAGGCATATAAATGACAGTAGGCTGCAATCCGTACTTGATCATGTAGTTTAATCCCAACGCGCCCACCATCTAAAATACAATGATGGTTAATTGCGACTTCACTGCCAATTTCAAGTGGACCATGCAAAGTGCAATCGGCGGCAATAAAAGTATTATCACCAATGCGAATTGTGCGTCCGGGTTCGGCAAAAATATGCGCAAGGGGGGAAATAAAACAGTTTTCGCCAATCTCAACCGTTTCCATTTGCCTTAAATAGTCTTGGTATTCGTGTTGCCATGCTTCGGCCCATGCCCGATGTTTAGGCTTTAAAGAATAATATAACCATGGCATATAATTGAGGCGATGTTTGTGTTGCTCACGGTATTTAAGCAACGGGTCGAGATCAGTCATGGTTCTCCTCCATGATTTTAATGGCTTCACGACCACGCGTGACATCTTGCAATTTGATTTTTAACGGCTCAATTTGATGCACTTGTAGACGTGCATTAATCTGTACACCTGTTGCGGTATAGTCTTCTTGGTATTCAATTTGATTGTGTTTGAGCTCATATTGCATAATTGCCCACTCGTTAAATTGGCAAGCAAATTGAATCTGTTTTTTTTCAATTAGTTCAATTTTTTCAGCCTGTAATAAACATTGTCCTGCACAGCCGCCATAAGCACGTACCAAGCCACCTGTACCCAATTTAATACCGCCATACCAACGATTCACCAATACTAAAACATTGGTTAAATCATTGCCTTCAATGGTGGCTAAAATGGGACGACCTGCTGTGCCTGAGGGTTCACCATCATCATTAAAGCGTACATTGACCCCAATTTTCCATGCCCAACATTGATGCGTGGTACTCGGGTCTTTGACTGCCTCTAAAAAAGCCTTGACCTCTTGCTCATTTTCCACAGGCACCGCAATCGCTTCAAAACGACTTTTTTTAATTTCTTCTTCGTAGCGTACCATTGTTGCTAATGTAAACATGCCGACCTTCTTGTGCGATTGCTACACGTTATTTTAACCAAAAAAAAGCGACTTTCCTGAGAAAATCGCTTCTTTTGTTGGTTATGCTTAGATTATAAGCATTGTTTTAACAACACTTTACGATCTGGTCGTAAAAAGCTGAGCATACGCTTAGATTCTACATAAGCATAGTTGTGATCAGAAAAAGTATAAAAACTGACCTGATCTTTATCATATTGCTGAACCATGAGCGCTTGATAATTCTTTGGCACCACACGTAAATCTTTCGGCACAGAGACGTGCGGTGTAGGTAAGCCATCCACCAAACGCACTAAAGTACGGTCACCAATAATATAAGACAATTCTGCGGCTTGTTCGACTGTACAGTCTAATGCATAACGCCCTTGTAATTGCGACGGTAGCTCAGCCCAAGTCGCTGCACTGCTGCCCAATACTGCTAGAGCCAATAGCATATTTTTCATTTGAAATTCTCGCTCTATATTTAAAGTTAAAGTCAAACGAGGAAGCAGCGAACTGCTTCCTTGCTGTTGGTCTTAGTAAAGGATTTGATTGTTGTTGAGCAATTGATCAAGTAATACATCTTTTGCATCTTGACTTGCTGTTACACCATTGATAGCAGCTTTTACGCTGTCACCTTGAAGTAGCAATAGGTCTTGTGCAGCGTATTTCCCTTCTGCACCATCACGATCGATCGTCAAGGTGAGTTGGTTATTTTCAACTTTGAGTGACACATAAGCTTCAATATCTTTTGTTTCACTGTAGTTGATTAATAAATCAGAGACATCAATCAGGTCGCTTGCTTCACCAAACTCAAAGTCAGTAAAGGGGCAGAGTAAAACTTGAAGTGCGACATAAACCACCTAATTAATTTAAAGGGTTTATGGAGTATATAAAATTGTCATACCATCATCTTAACTTTGAAGATCGTACTGCATTAATGCTTGAGTCA
>Ga0172378_10000151_pt1 | contig 53981 bp, 49 predicted proteins | sample GrowelOW332metaG_FD_119755 | JGI IMG/M metagenome (GOLD analysis project Ga0172378, IMG submission 119755) | Groundwater microbial communities from an aquifer near a municipal landfill in Southern Ontario, Canada - Pumphouse #3_1 metaG | ecosystem: Environmental > Aquatic > Deep subsurface >...
AAAAAAAAGAATAGAATTCCTGCGCAACAATGGAGTGCAACTCCCTGTTACGAAAGCAGGAAAGAGAAAGCTCTATGTAAACAGCTGTGAGAAGAGAAAAGAAAACCAGAAGAGACAGAAGCGGCCAGCAGAAGCTGACACCACGGGTCAGGCGAGGTTTGAAAAGAGATTACTCATTTTCTTTGAGGGAGATTTCAGGCCCTTGACGGGTCCGAAAAAACACAGAACAAGAGAGTGCCTTGTACAATAAAAAAACTGCCGTTTCAATAAATTCCTTCATTTAATAGTTCCGGGTTCAAGGCGATATGAGCTTTTTCCCTGGCACATCGTGGCAAATGGCAAAACAATCCTGTATCCTGCATTTTAAATAAAAGAACTTAAGATCGCTGATACTGCGGATGTCCTTTTGTTAACACAACAAAGGGCATCAAGAGTTGCAATTATTTAATTAATTGCTACAATAGCTCCCTCAGGTATTACTCGCAGCACAAGGGGACCTTGAAACGGCTTGTATTTTTGTTCATATTCGAGGCACCGGGGAAAATTTTCCGGAGGTATCTGACTGATATCGGAGTATAGCGCTTACCTCGACGTCTCGTTCCTCGCTTTGTCGGAGGATAAATTTTTGACTGTAACGAAGAAGATGGGCGAAAGACTGATTATTCAAGGTACCCATAAGAGAAAAACTTTAAATTCCAGCCTATGGAGATAACACCATGAACGATGTCCGGGAAATTTTACAGAAAGCACAAAGCGGAATGGCCAATCTGGCCAAAGAACAGGGGGACGCAATCCGCGCCTTTGGTGGTTTTGACAGTGCAGTCTGTGCAAAAGGCGCAGTTGACGCCAAAACGAAAGAGTTGATATGTGTTGCTGTTGCTGCCTATGCACGCTGTGAATACTGTATTGTCATCCATGTGTACCAGGCATATCAGGCAGGTGCCACCCGAGATGAAATCCTCGAAGCGGCACTGGTTGCGACCGCTTTAGGTGGCGGACCGACCATGGTTTATACTGCAACCCTGCTGCAGGATGCAGTGAATGAATTTGAGCAGGATTTTAAGAAATGATTTTTGAAGTTTGAGAGCTTGTGACAACGTCTCGCCTGAACACAGGCGGGACGTTGCTATTTATACCCTGCAAACCTTTTCAACGAGAGAAGTTTTACCTCCTCACTCCACCACACTCAATTTTCCATCCTCCATTCGCCACACCCGCGAAGCCACCCGTTTAATCTGTGCCTCATGGTGAGAAACCAGTATCACTGTGCGATCTTTGCCCAATTCCTCAATCAATGTCTCAATTTTACCAGCCGCTTCACTGTCCAGGGAAGAGGTGGGTTCGTCAAGCAGCAGAATCTCAGGATCTCCGGCGAGGGCACGGGCAATGCAGAGTCGCTGCTGCTGGCCACCAGAGAGGTGACGGGCGTCGGTATTCAATCGTCCTTTTACCTCATCGTAGAGATAGGCCATACGCAGTACTTCTTCCGTACGCTCTGCAATCCGTCCTCTCTTCCAGCCGCGCAACCGCAGGGGAAAGGCAATATTCCGCCGAATGCTCATCGGCAGCGGATCAGGGTTTTGAAACACCATCGCCACTTTCCTGCGCAGCATGGAGAGGTTCCAATGCCGATGAATATCGGCCAGTTTTCCATCGAGCACCATGCGGATTCTACCGCACACCTCACCACCCTCTTCCTCTTCAGAGAGGCGATTAAGCAGGGAGAGAAAAGTGGTCTTCCCCGAACCGGAAGGTCCGGTGACGGCACAGACGATATTCTCTTCCACCTCCATGGAGATATCATGCAGCAGCTCCCTGCCACCAAGGGAAAAGGAGAGCTGTTCCACCATTATTTTTGCAGCCATGAAGACCCCCGAAAACGAAACGAGACATAAGATTGCAGCAAAAACGCTGCGGCAAAAAACAGTCCACAGAGGAGCAGCAGCGTTACAGAGGCACCGAAGCCGTACTGCAATTCCGCAAGGTCTCTGTACTGTGACGACATGTAATAGATGTAAAACGGCAGCGCCTCGAACTGTTTAAACAGGGAGTGCATCCCCGGAGCCGAGGCCACCACACCGGTAAGCATAATCACGGCGGTATCCTCCGCCGCTCTGCCGGTGGCGAGAATCACCCCGCCGAGCAGATCTTTCGCGCGGAACGGGAGCAGGACGAAAAAGATATTCTGCACCTTTGTGGCTCCAAGTGCCGGTGCAGTACGGCGCAGTTCTGCGGGAATCCCCTGCAGGGCAGTCTCAGTGGTGCGCACCAGATAGGGCAGGACAAGGAAACCGAGAGCGAGCGCCGACCAGGCCATGCAGGGGCCGGGCGCACCGGGAAAAAGGTTGTGCAGCAGCACCATAAAGGAAAACCCGGCAAGTCCCACCACGATGGAGGGCAGGCCGGTGAGGACATCCACCAGCAGGTTGACAATGCGGTGGGCCCACGGTCCGGCAAACTCGGCAAGATAGATCCCGGTGAAGACACCCGGCAGGACAGCGCAGAGCACGGCAACCGTCACCACGCTGACGGTGCCGAGAAGCGCGGGATAGATACCGTCAAATACCGGAAGTCCGTGCAGCAGGGCATCCAGCGGAGGCGTATCCCCAAAGAAGAGAGAGACTGTGTCCAGCCCCCTCACCCGCAGAAGAAGAACGACAAAAAGAGAGAGAAAGGAGGCGGCAAACACCAGCAGCGCCAGCCAGGAAAATATAACCAGCAGAAGTTCGGTAAATCGTCTCACTACACCCTCCGCCGTTGAAACCTGTGGTCAACAGCACGCAGGATCAGCACCAGCATGAAGGTGAAGAGATAGAGCACGAAGCCGCAAAGATAAATAGACTGGAACTCAAGGCTGTGAAAATCCACCGCCATGACAAGGGCAATATGCGCAGTGAGGGTACGGGCACTCTCCAGCACTCCGCCGGGCATGTTGATACTGTTGCCCGCCAGCATGAGGCTGATAAAGGTATCACCCATCGCCCGCCCGAGCCCCATCACCACACCGGAAAGCAGCCCCGGAAGCGCCTCGGAGAGCTGCAGGTAAAGCAGCCTCTGTACCGGCGTGGCCCCAAGAGTCGCAGCAGCACGTCGGGCACGGGGATCAACACCATCAAGGGCATTGACAAAGAGTACAATCATGGTTGGAGAAATGAGCAGCCCGAGCACAAGGGAAGAGGTGAGGATGGAGAACCCGGAACCGCTGTGGAACTGGCTGCGGATGAAAGGAACCAGGTAGATCAGGGCGACAAAACCGTAGACCACCGTCGGAACTCCGGACATCAGCCGCACGCAACTGAGCAAAATGCGCCGCATCCTGCCCCGGGCAAAGATGACAGTAACAAAGGCCACACCGAGGCTGAGCGGCGTCCCCACGAGGAGTGCCCCGCCGGCAATAGCAGTGGAGCCGACAATCATCGGCAGTATTCCAAACTGGCTGCTGGTCGGATTCCAGCCGCCAGCCAGCAGCGCGAGGAGATGGCCGTGGCTGAAAAGCGGCCAGCCAGGAATCAGCATCATAAAAAAGACGGCAATGGTGCATATTCCAGTCACCATTGCCGCCGCGCGGATAAGTCGAGTCATCACTCAGCAGCTTATTTGACGCCGATGAAACCATTCTCTTCAACAATCTTCTGTCCTTCCGGGCTGAGCAGATAGTTGAGAAGAAGTGCGGAAAGTCCAGTGGCTTTCCCCCTGGTCGAACTGTAAAGCCCCCGGGCCACGGGGTAGCTGCCGTCCTGCACAGCCGGAATGGTCGGAACAACTCCATCAAGGGCGACCGGTGTCACCGTGCTGTCAATATGACCAACGGAGACATAGCCAATCCCGTAGGGGTCACCAGCAATGGCTGTTTTCATCGCGCCGTTGGAGACAACAACGTTGGCCCCGCCATTCACTGCACCCTTCTTCAGCGCCTTCTTGACGAAGACTTCGCGGGTACCGCTGGCGGAGTCACGGTCGTAGAGATCAATGGCGTGATCCTCCCCGCCAAGCTCTTTCCAGTTAGAGATTGCTCCGGCAAAAACCTGCTGCAGCTGCTTCGTGCTCAGGCTCTTTACAGAGTTTTTCGGGCTGACAACCACACCGACACCGTCCACAGCCCATTTAACCTGCACCAGATTATAATGGGAGATCTCCTCCTCAGTGGCCGAACGTCCAGCGTTGCCAATGTCCACAAGCCCTTCACCCACCTGACGGATTCCTACCCCGGAGCCCCCACCGGCAACGGTGACAATGACTTTAGGATTAAATCTCGCAATACGTTTGGCAACCTCTTTGATAACTGGAATGTGGGCAGTCCCTCCAGCAACCTTGACGATCCCCTCCTGCCCCTTGAATGCCTCCAGTGCGTTGTTGGCAAAGACTGCATTACTGCAGCCGAGCGCCGCAATGAAAGCAAAACAGAATACGATTTTTTTCATGTTGTCCTCTACGGAAAAGTTGAAGTGTGAAAAATAGCAGGAGTCTCCCAAAAACTCCCGCCCCACATTACATGTGTTCCTTCAAAAGGGACAAACGATTTTCCCGATACTTAAACGTCGAAATCATTGGAAGATCCTCTAACTGCTGCCAGCAAACAATCACAGAGAGTTCGTAGACCCGGGTACCCTGATGACACTGCCAGTCTTTCGCTCATCTGCTTTGTTACAGCAAAAAATTTATCCTCCGATAAAGCGAGGGACAAGACGTCGAGGTACGCGCCAGAAGCCTGTCGTATAATAAGTTTTTGTTTTTATATTGAGACGTTTTTAGAAAATAAAACAGACGCATATTACTGATATTACGAGTATTTATTATTTTAAAATAATGCCAATCTGGGGGAAAAGGTCTACATCCGACAGACTCCTGTACTCCAATATCAAAGTTATGCCTGCGGTAAATTCCCTTCTGCTCCTCGCAATATGAACGAGAGAGGAGGTTCTTCGAGGTGTCGGTAAACAATGCCCTGCAGGAAACAGTTTCTAAAATTATCGAAAAGAAGCCCTGCTTCGTCATCTTTTCAAATTTACGCCCTAAGTGCTGATTTGCCCCCCTGAAGTAAATTTTTCTCGACATTTACCTTGAGCGTCTTTCTCATAATCAGGTATTCTCTTCACCTGCAACACGGTATCATAATAGAATTTACGCCTTCCTCAGATGGAAAAAAGTGAAGGATAACAGAGGAAAGAGGCACAGCTCTCTTCTCCATTTCAAGAATAAAAGGCTACTGCCCATGCAAGAATTTATTGATTCCCCACGCAGGTCTAAGCAGAAGAGGACGCCTGAAACCAGACTGAAGGATTATAACGAGATCTACAATGCCTTCGACGTAGAGACCGCCACAACTCAGTCAAAGAGATGTGTGCAGTGCGGCGACCCGCAGTGCCTCTTCGCCTGTCCCCTGCATAACTACGTCCCGTTCTGGTTGCGCAACATCGCCGCTCACGACTGGGATCTGGCTTTTCAACTCTCCAATGAAACTAACCCCTTTCCGGAAATCACCGGCCGCATCTGCCCGCAGGATCGGCTCTGTGAAGGAGCCTGTATCCTCAAGGATGAATATGGCGCTGTCTCCATCGGAACCATAGAACAGTTTATCACCGAAGAGGGCTTCAAACACGGGGCAAAACTACCGGTTGCGGAGAAGATGACCGACAAAAGGGTTGCGGTGGTCGGCTCAGGCCCCACCGGGATCTCAGTTGCCACCTTCCTGCTGCGTGCCGGAATCCAGGTAGATATGTATGAAAAACAGGGCCACCCCGGTGGATTGCTTACCTTTGGTATTCCCAATTTCAAGCTGGAAAAAAAGGTTGTCTTCAACCGCTTTGAGCTGCTCAAAAAAGCGGGATTGAATCTTTTCCTTAATACCGAGCTGGGAAAAGATGTCCTCTATGAGAAACTGGAACAGGAGTACGATGCCATCTTTTTAGGCATTGGTGCAGAACAGTCCAGGGCTGCCCATATTCATGGAGAACTGGCAGAGAATTCTTTCAAGGCCATCGATTTTCTGCGCAACATGCAGCTGCAGATGTTCGCCGAATCGTTTGATACAACCTATGACGTTAAAGGAAAAGACGTCATCGTTATTGGTGGTGGAGATACCGCCATGGACTGCATCAGAACGTCCCTGCGGGAAAAAGCGGCCAGGGTCCGCTGCCTCTATCGACGGGACAGCGCCAATATGCCAGGCAGTAAGAAGGAGTTCCAAAACGCCATGGAAGAAGGCGCAGAATTTCTCTTTAACGCCTCCCCCAAAAAGCTGGTCGATAAGGAAAATAGAGCGACCGCCATTATTGCCGAAAAAACCGTTCTCACAGCAAAAGACGCCAGCGGAAGACAGAGCGTGAAAATTGTCGAAGGCAGCGACTTCACTCTTGATGCAGATGTTTTCATCTTTGCCCTTGGCTTTTCTCCAAAATCTCCGGAGTTTCTCCAGACATACGGCATTGAAACCGACGACAGGAACAGAATTGTCATCGACAAGAATTTTAGAACCACCAGAAAAAATGTATGGGCCGGTGGAGATATCAGCCGCGGAGCAGACCTTGTGGTCACCGCCGCTGCCGATGGGCGGGAGGCCGCCAAAGATATCATTGCGACCCTGCTGCCATAACATTTACATCACTAACCAGGAAAAAATATCATGGGAAAAAAAAGCGTCGTCTGTCCCTATTGCGGAACAGGCTGTGGAATAGAGCTTGAGATCAGAGATAATAAAATTATTTCTGCCGAAGGAAATGTAAACAACCCTGTCAACGAAGGTCATATCTGTTTGAAAGGGCGCTACGGGTGGGATTATGTGGGCGCAGAAGATCGCTTGAAAACACCCATGATTCGCAAAAAAGACGGCAAATTCAGCAGAGACGGCATACTTCAACCCGCGAGCTGGGATGAGGCGCTGGGGTTGATCGTCTCCAAGATGAAACAGGTAAAAAACGACTTCGGCGGCGATGCCATTGTCGGCAACTTCTCTGCCAGATCGACAGTTGAAGAGAACTATCTCGCCCAGAAATTCATGCGGGCCGTTCTCAAGACGAACAATGTCGATCACTGTGCGAGGATTTGACACTCTCCCACCGTAGCAGGTCTTGCTACAACACTTGGCAACGGAGCCGCAACAAACAGTTTTATTGAAATCGGAAAATACTCGAACTGCATTATGATGATCGGGTCCAATCCGGAAGGCTCACACCCCATCGCCTCAATGCATATCCACCGCGCCTTGAAACGCGGTGCGAAACTTATTGTCATTGATCCGGTGAAAACAGAGATGGCACAACGGGCAGACATACATATTCAGCTGCCGCCGGAATATAATATTCCGATATTGAACGCCCTTCTCTACACAATTATCGAAGAGGGACTGACTGATAAAGAATTTATTGACAACTTTACCACCGGCTTTGCATATCCCCGAGAGACAGTGCAAGAGTATTCACCGGAAAAAGTTGAGAAAATGACCGGCGTACCGGCGAAAGATCTGCGTGAAGCCGCACGGATATACGCCACCACAAAACCCGCCGCGATTACCCACGGCATGGGCATTACTCATTTCAACCATGGGACGGCCAACGTCTGCGCAATCTCCAACCTGATGCTTGCCACCGGCAACATTGGCGAACTCGGCAGCGGAGACTATCCGCTGAGAGGACAGCAAAACGTGCAGGGTTCCACGGATATTGGTGTGCTCGCCCACAAATATCCAAATACCGGTGATGTCACGGACCCCAAACAGATAGAATATTTTGAGAAGTTCTGGAATGTAACAGGTCTGAGCCGGGAAGTTGGAATCATGAAGAACAAGGTTCCGGACGCTATCCTCAGCGGAAAGGTAAAGGTGTTTTATACCGTGGGTGAAAACCCGGTGATCAGTGAACCAAACACCAACCACTTTCTGAAAGGGATTGCGGCGGTAGAGATGTATATCGTTCAGGATCTCTTCCTCACTGAGACCTCGCAGAAAGCGGATATTCTCCTGCCCGCTGTCAGCGGCGCAGAAAAAACGGGCTGCTACATTAATGCCGAACGGCGGGTACAGCTGAACCACAGAAATATTGAACCGAAAGGTGATGTTAAAACCGACGGAGAAATCACCTGTGAACTGGCAAAACGCCTCGGCGCACAGGGTTTTGATTATGCGAACTCCGAAGAAGTCTGGGAAGAAATCAGAAAAATGGATCCCAAACGTTTCGGCGGAATGAGCTACAAACGCATCGTTGAAAATGAAGGCCTGTGCTGGCCCTGTCCCACTGAAGATCATCCCGGAACACCGAGCCTCTATCTCGATAAAGTCTTCCTTACTCCAGATGGAAAGGCAAAATTTATTCCTGTCGCCTTTACGGACAAGAAAGAAAAGATGCAGGATCTTCGTGTAGAAATGGCGAGAAAGTTAAAGGTTCCCGAAGGCTATCTCTGCCTGACCGGTGCCCTGGATGAACCCACGGATGAGAAATATCCGCTCAATCTGATCACCACCAGAAAGGTGTATCAGTACACCGTTGGCACCATGACACGCCGCTCACGGCTGCTTGAGTCCGGAGCGTATAAGAACGGTGCAACCGCAGAACTCCATCCCGAAACGGCACAGCAGTACGGCTTAAAGGACGGCGATTTTATTGAGGCATACAGCCGTTACGGCCAGATTGCCGTAATTGCCGAGGAGAACAGCAATATTCGTCCGGGATCTGTGCAGATGACCTTCCACTACTGGGAATCCAGCGCCAACGAGCTGACCAGTAACGGCACGGATTATATCACCGGGACACCAACCTTCCGCTCTGCCATTGGTCTGCGCAAGATCAGTGAAGAGGAATATAAAAGAATCAGAGCGGAAAAACTTGAGAAATTCCAATCTGAGAAAATCATTTTCGATAACGTTGCACACTGATTTTTCTGGAAAACCGCTGGAAATAAAAAGGCTGTCCTGATAACAGGGCAGCCTTTTTAGTGTCTTCAACATCGGAAATTTTTAAAAGGGCTGACACTGCTGGAAGTCTTCACTGGCAAACGTGTTGCACCTGCTACATGATGAATGCAGCCTGCAGTTACCAGCAATTAATCCACTAAAGGGTCTTCAGGGTCCTCTGTTGTATCGTCCTTTTCCGCATCATCCTGATGAACCTTTATGTGCAATCGTCCAATTTTCCAGACCTTCATCATTCCATACGTAATCGGTCAGATTGCGGTACGCTGCCCATTGCTCAGGCTTTTGAACCAGGATACCTGGTCCTCTGCTATACGTTCGTATATTATCGCTCGCTATGCTCGCGGGAGAGGATTTGGTTTATGAAGATTGCGATGTCATCAATTTCTTTCAGGCATACGGAGTGCTCCATCTCGTATTCTTTAAACGTGCAGGAGAAACCCTGTTTCTTGAGATGCTCCAGTGCCCGGTCAGCAAGGACAGGAGGGACAACTGGATCCAGCGTGCCGTGACAGACCAGAATGGGCAGGATTGTATTTGCTGGCGGGTATTCATCTCCAGCATCGCAGGGCACAGGGATGTATCCGGAAAGGGCAATAATTCCGGCGAGTGGCGTGGGATGGCGCAGGCCGGTATGGTAGGCAACAGCTCCTCCTTGAGAAAATCCCACGAGAAGAATTTGATCGTCCCGCATACCCTTTTCCCGTTCCGCAGCGATAAAGGCTTCGATTTGTTTTCGACTTTCCTCCATGTCCTCCATGGAGACATTACGCGTTGTTCCGATACTTTTAATGTCATACCATGCGGGCATCGACATTCCATTGTTCAGTGTAACAGGTCGTATCGGGGCATGGGGAAAGATAAACTTTACAGCTGCTTTCAGTTGGGTTTCCAGTTGGGGAACGATCGGAGCAAAATCATGCCCATCAGCACCAAGGCCATGCATCCAGATAATCGTTAGCTGCGGGTTCTCTCTTTTTCCGGCGAGTATATGCGGTAAAAGGGTCTGTGTTTTTTCGGTCATAGAAATCCTGTTGGAATTTGGCGGTAAGAAGTACGCGTGCAGTATACGAGAGTTTCAATAAAGAAAACATTGAATAATCAGAGCGGAAAAATTTAAAAAGTTCCAGTCTGAAGAAATTATCTTCGATGACATTATTCACTGATTTTTTGCGGAATCGCGGTACAATAAAAAACTTGAAAGGACTGACACTGCTGGAAGTCTTCACGGGAAAATGTGTTGCACCTGTTACGTGGTGAATGCAGCCAGCAGTTAATCAATAAAGGGTCCCTTGAATACTTTCCAACAGGAAAATGAAACTCCACTATAACAAAACAGGCACCGGCCCGCCCCTCATCCTCATCCACGGTCTCTTCGGCAACGGCGAAAACCTGTTACCACTTGCGCAGTCTCTTGCCCCGCATTTCACGGTTTACCTCCCTGATCTGCGCAACCACGGGCTGTCGCCCCACGCTGAGGATCAGAGCCACGCCGCCATGGCAGAGGACCTGCATCAATTCGTTGTCGAGGAAAAAATCGCCCGGACGGCTGTAGCAGGCCATTCCATGGGCGGAAAGGTCGCGATGAGTTTTACCCTTTCCTTTCCCCATCTTGTCACCCGCCTTGTTTCTCTCGATATGGCACCAATGGATTACAACTCTGAATATTCCGATGTCCTGGAGAAAAGTATTGCTGTCATGATGGAGCTGAATCTTACACAATTCTCCTCCCGAGGGGCAGTAATGGAAGAGATGCGAAAGAGACTCAAAGACAGAAAGCTGGTCGGCTTTTTTGCGAAGAATCTCGAAAAAGAGCGCGGGAAATTCTACTGGCGCTGCAATTTGCCAGCGTTTCGTAAATATATAACAGCGATTCGCGGGGGGCTTGAGGAGTTTGCCCCCCTGGCACCCTGCCCTGTTCCCGCGCTCTTCCTCTTTGGTGGCGAGTCCGGCTATCTGCAACCAGGTGTCAGGAAGCAGATCCAGAGATTTTTTCCAGACAATAGCGTAAAGGTGATACCACAGGCTGGTCACTGGCTGCACAGTGATCAGCCTGTGATGGTGAGGGAAACAGTTTTCCATTTTCTCACGGAATAAACGTCTCCGCCGATTATACTATTTTTTGCTGACCAGAGAACGCGGCTGGAATCCACTTCTGCATTGACTGCCCCCGGGCTGTTTTTGAATTCACCAATACAAAGTGGAAAAGGGCATTTTATATAAAAAAGACAAAGAATTTCACCGCGAAGGACACGAAGAGTAAAGATAGAACAACAACAGCAATTTCCTGTTTAGTTTTAAAATCTTTTTTTAAAGTTTTTTGCCTTTATTCGCATGTTTAGATCTTTTATTCGTTGGCAAAAAGTTTTTCGCTGTTCCGTCTTTTGCTTTTCCCTGTCTCCCGTCTCCTTTCTCCCGCTTTTGCCTTTCTTCGCGTTCCTTCGCGTTCTTCGCGGTAAAAAAATGCCTTACCGCCTTTATATTATTTATCCCCGAGGCAGGTTCCGACGTCACGGGCAGCGGCAACCCAGGGGTGATCCAGCGGCACCAGTTTTTTCTTGCCGACAACATCTTTCAGCGGTACAGCTTTTGTGTTTCCCCCATCCACCGCCACCATGATACCTGTCTCCCCTTTTTCAATATAGTCCACACAGGCGGTGCCAACCCTTGTGGCAAGCAGACGGTCTGCCGCAGAGGGTGTTCCACCGCGCTGATAGTGACCGAGGATGGTCACTCGGGACTCAAGCCCGGTCATCTCCTCAAGCTCCTGAGAGAGGCGCAGCGTATTGTTGCTGTTGTTATGGGCAAAGACGGCAAGAGCCTCATTCATCTTCTTCGCCATCGACTTATCTCCCTTCGCTTTGGCAGCCGTCTTCTTGTTTTTCAACTTCCAATATTCCTTGTACTGCCCTTTGTCGAGAGCCCCCTCTGCCACGGCAACAATACTGAAATTGGTACCGCACTGCTGCCGATGTTTTATCGCAGCGGCAACCACCGTCAGGTCATAGCCTATTTCTGGAATGAGAATGACATCTGCCCCGCCGGCAATACCGGAACCAAGAGCCAGCCAGCCCGAGTTGTGTCCCATTATTTCACAGACAATGATGCGGTGATGACTGTGCGCCGTAGAGTGGAGCCGGTCGAGGGCATCCGTGGCGATTTCCATGGCAGTATCAAATCCGAAGGTAATATCGGTCATGGCGACATCATTATCGATGGTCTTCGGCAGGGTAATGATCTTGAGTCCCTTCTGATGCAGCCGGAAGGCATTCTTCTGCGTACCGCCACCGCCGATGCAGACCAGCACATCAAGGTTGTTGCGCTCGTAATTGTCACAGATGGCATCAGTCATATCCATCATTTCGTTGCCCACCGGCATCTTGTGCGGCTTGTCACGGCTGGTGCCGAGGATCGTGCCACCCCTGGTCAGGATGGAGGAGAGGGCCTCCCGGTCGAGACGCATGGTGCGGTTCTCCATCAGGCCGCGGAAACCGTCGCGAAAGCCAAGGATGCGCATATTCCGGGACAGGGCAGTCTTGCCGATGGCGCGAATGGCTGCGTTGAGACCAGGGCTGTCGCCTCCGGCGGTCAGTATTCCGATGTGAAGACTCATATTCTCCTCCGAGTATATTTATGGTATAGAACTTTCATTCGGAATTATCACCCGCGTCGACAAAAAGTTCAACAGATAACGAAGAATCGGCGCAGCCTGTTCTCTCCCCTCACACACCAAACCCAATGAAACCCGGAACTCTCTACATTGTGCCCACCCCCATCGGCAACCTCGAAGATATCACCCTGCGCGCCCTGCGGATCTTGAAGGAGGTGGCTCTCATTGCCGCCGAAGACACCCGCCACAGTCGCAAGCTGCTCACCCATTTCGGCATTGGCACCCGGCTCGTTTCCTACTACCGCGAGAAAGAGGCGGAGAAGGCCATCGGTTTCGTTAAACTGCTGCAGGAGGGCAAAGATCTTGCACTGATCAGCGACGCGGGGACTCCCGCCATCTCTGATCCAGGAGCCATCCTCGTGCGGGCGGTACAGAAAGCGGGACTGCCGGTCGTTCCCCTGCCCGGGGCCTCCGCGGTCACCTCTGCCTTTTCCGCCTCCGGGATTTTCTCAACGGGCTATACCTTTCTCGGGTTTCCCCCGGCAAAGAGTGGCGCAAGGCAGAAATTTCTGCAAAGACTGGTTCACCATGACCTGCCGGTGATTCTCTACGAATCTCCGCGACGAATTGAGGCACTGCTTAAAGATTCCCTGGAGGTGCTCGGCGAACGAGACGCCTTCTTTGCGCGGGAGCTGAGCAAAAGCCATGAAGAGCTGCTTCCCGGGTCCCTTTCCACCCTGCTGGAGCGGGTACGCGAGGGTGTGCGTGGAGAATTTGTCCTCATCATCTGCCCGGCGGCACCGGAGGAAATAACCGGAGAGAGCCTTGAAGAGTTGCTGATCTGGCACCGCGATAACAGTGAGATCAGTGTAAAAGAAGTGAGTAAAAAGCTTGCCGGAGACCTCGGCATATCCAAATCAAAGGTATATCAGATGGCTCTTGAACTGTGGCAGGACCGTCCAGAGGATGAAAACCCGTGAAAGTCACGACCAAAACCTGCCCTCCCCGAATTCACCTTTCACAAAGGGGCATTCTAGAGTAAACTGGGGGGTTTTACGTTTTTCTTGCTCAACCTGAGGCAGTTCATGAGACCCAAATATATCGTAGAGTACGCCGCACTTCGCTCCGTCATCTTTTTCATCAACCTTTTCCCCGTGCAGCTGATTATGCTTTTCTGTACCTCAGTCGGCTGGCTGACCTGGGTATTCGCGCCGTTTCGTCTGCGGGTTACCTGCAAAAACATGAGTATTGCCCTGCCGGACCGAACGCGCAGTGAACGAATGCGCCTGCTGCGCCGTGCCTATATCCAGATCTGCCGCACCTTCGGTGCAGTTTTCATTCTCCACAGACCGAGTATGCGAAGAATGATAAACACTACCGTTATCAGCGGACAGGACGTTGTCGACCAGGCACTGGCACAGGGCAAAGGCGTTATTCTCACGACCTGCCACGCCTGCTGGTTTGAGGCCTTTTTCGCCTGGTTCAACGCCTCCGCCCTGCCCACCACCCTCATCTACCAGAAACAGCGAAACCCTTTGTCCAATAATTTTTTTCTGGATCAACGACGCCATCACAGCGGCAACAATCTTGAATATATCACCAGCAACGAAAAGCTGAGTGCCTATGAGAAAATTCTGCAGCGGGGTCGTCTGCTGATCATCAGCCTTGATCAGAATTATAACAAGAACGGGACCCCCATTCCTTTTTTCAAGCACACCCTCTCCTGCGCCCGCGGTACAGGACTGCTCCATCTGAAGACCGGTGCCCCCGTGCTGACCAGCGTCTACTATATGAAAGACGGACAGATGCACATCGATTTCAAAAAGGTGGAACTCCCCGAATATCAAGAAGTAAACGAAGAAAATATCAACGACATCTGCTCCCGCGCCATCCGCGACTATGAATCCTTCTTCCGCACATATCCGGAACAGTGGTTCAGTCTCTATCACCGGCTGTGGAGCAAAAAACCAGACTTTTATCCTGAAATAAAACGCACTCTGAGAGAAATTTTTCTCTGATGTGCTCTCTTCTTCCCCCAACTGCCATATGATGACAAACAAAGAGCTTATTCAGCGCCTCTATCACGAGGTTATCAAGTATCACCAGACCCGGCTGATTATAGCCTCCATCTGCATGATTTTCGTTGCCGGATTCACCGGTGCCCAGGCCTGGCTGGTAAAAGATCTGCTCGACAAGATCTTTCTTGAAAAAAATACCTTTTTTTTGGAGATACTGCCCCTCGTGGTGGTCGGTGTCTTCTTTGCCAAAGGCCTTTTTTTCTATATCTATTCCATGTTGCTTGAGCGTGTCGGGCAGTCAGTAACCCGTGATTTCCGGATAAAGCTCTTCAATCATATTCACGAACAGTCGCTGGATTTCTTTAATTCAATGCCCACCGGCACGTTGATTTCCCGCATTATTTCAGATGTAACCCTGCTTCAGCAGGCAGTTTCCAAGGCACTGGTGGGAGCCGTGCGGGATTTATTTCAGGTGTTTTTCCTGCTTTTCGTGGTTTTTTATATGGACTGGAAACTGGCAATGGTCTCCTTTATTGTGCTGCCGGTAGCGATTTTCCCCATTGTCCGCTTCGGCAAACTCTTTCGTAAACTGAGCACCAAGACCCAGGAAGAGACTGCCATGGTCTCCAACATCCTCCATGAGACAATCACCGGCAACCGTATCGTCAAGGCTTTTTGCCGGGAAAAATATGAGGGTGACCGACTTACCGCTCAGGTTGAGAGCCTCTTTCAGCTGACCATGAAAGACGCCCGCTATCGCTGTCTGCAGCATCCGCTGATGGAGTCCATCGGCGGCGTCGCCATTGCGGCGATTATCTGGTTCGGCGGGATGCAGGTCATCCACGGCACCTCCACGCCAGGGACATTTTTTGCCTTTCTTACAGCACTCATCGCCGCCTACGAACCGATAAAGACCATATCGAATCTGAACGCCACCCTGCAGCAGGGGCTGGCCGCTGTCACTCGTATCTACTCTCTGCTCGACATGAAACCGGAGATTCAGGACAGCCCCCACGCTGCAATTCTGCCCCCCTTCACCCATGAAATTATCTTTAAAGATATCAACTTTCGTTATGAGAAAGGCGCCAATGCAGGGGCAGACGGACAGGTGCTCAAGAATCTCAATCTCACAGTTCCTGCCGGTCAGGCGCTGGCTATTGTCGGCCCCTCCGGTGGAGGCAAAACCACGCTGACCAACCTGATTCCCCGCTTCATCGACCTTCAAAACGGAAGCCTCACCATTGACGGACATGATATCCGCGACGTAACTACCGATTCTCTACGGAATCAAATCTCCATGGTCACCCAGCAGACGATTCTCTTCAACGACACGGTACGGAATAATATTGCCTATTCGCGACTTGATGCGGACATGGAGGAAATTGAGGCAGCGGCGAACGCAGCCCACGCCCTCGGCTTTATCAATGAACTTCCGAAAGGATTTAACACCGTCATCGGCGAAGGCGGTGCACGCCTCTCCGGAGGGGAAAAACAACGCCTCTCTATCGCCCGCGCACTGTTGAAGAATGCACCAATTCTCATTCTTGATGAGGCCACGTCAGCTCTTGATACAGAATCAGAGCAGGAGGTACAGAAGGCACTGGAGAACCTGATGAAAAACCGCACCACCTTTGTCATCGCACACAGGCTCTCCACCATTCGCAATGCCGACCGCATCATCGTCGTGCAGAACGGGCAGATTGTGGAAGAGGGTAGTCATGAGTTTCTGATGGATATGGATGGCGTCTATCGGCAGCTGCATAATATTCAGTATAAGTAAGGCAGGCGCCCCATGAGCAGGACATCTTTTACCGATTTTTCATTCAAGGCCGGACTCTTTTTCCTTTACGCAAGCTGTTTCTTTATACCGCTCGCCACCTCATTTCAGAGCATCAGTACCACTGCAATGGTCATCTTCTGGCTGCTCTCCGGCGAAGTGAAAAAGTTTCCGGCGCTCATGCGTAAATATCACATTCTCTGGCCACCCATTCTTTTGCTGGCCATGTTCGCGATCGCCATCTTCTACAGTATTGGCAGCTGGGAGGACCGTCTCGAGTTTTTTAAAAAATATCGTGAGCTGGCCTTCTTTCCCATAGTTATCTCTCTTCTTCTCACCGCTGAAATAAAGTCCGGCAACACAAAGGCTGTGGAGACCGCCAAGCTCAGTTTTCTCTGCGGATCTGCCGCACTCATGGTTATCTCTTACCTGATGTATTTCGGACTGATTCTTTCTGAGAGAACAGGTTATTCCACCCTCCACCACATCACCCACAGCTTCTTCATGGCGCTGCTCTCCTTCTGGGCACTGCAGTATGCCCTGCGGCCAAAGGGAAAAATCAGACCGCTGCTGCGCGGGCTTCTGCTCGGAGTGTTCCTGCTCGCAGCAGGGAATCTTCTCTTTATTTCTCCCGGAAGAACCGGCATGGCGACACTGGTTGTGCTGATGGTTGTTACACTTTTGCAGAGACTGCGACCAAAGCAGTGCGCAGTGGCAACGGTCTTGCTGGCAGCACTTTGCGGGGGAATCTACTGCACTTCAGCGCATGTCTCTACGAGAGTGAACCAGGCAATAGCGGAGGTGAAGAAGTATCATCCGGAAGATTCCCGAACCTCTCTGGGGATGAGATTTGACTGGTGGCATAACAGCGTAACCCTGATCAAAGAGTCACCGATAATCGGCTACGGCACGGGCTCTTTTCGCGCAGCACAACTGCTGGTGAAAAACAAATGGACCAAACGTACCGTCAATCCGCATAACGAATACCTGCTCATCTTCGTGCAGCTTGGGATTATCGGGGAAGCACTTTTTCTGTTAATGCTCTGCTCCCTCTTTGCATTCTCCTGCAAACTTCCAGAGGAAGAGAAGAACCTGCTGCAGGGTGCTGTGGTCGCTTTTGCCTGGGCCTGTCTTGCCAACTCTTTTCTCTTCGACTCCCACCCCAGCAATTTTTTAATGATCCTTTCGGCGGTGCTGGTTGCTGCGAGACTCCCTCAAGAAGGAAAAGCGGAAAAGCAGCTTTTTTCACCGCAAAGAATGCTAAGGAACGTGAAGGAAGGTAAAAACCTTTGAGAATAAAGATTTTTTTACTGACCAGAGCACGGCTGCGTGAACATCTTTTTGGGTGATCACGAATGGCTAAACAGGATGTAAAATTGATCTCATTGTAGAGACGTCCGCTGTGGAACGAGATGCATGTTGTGCTAATGACGCCCCAATTGGTCCTCTCTACAAAGACCTTTTGCTTTTCCCGTTCTCCTGTGCCTCCCTTCTTCCATCCTTCCCGCTGTAATTCAAGTCAATCTTTGTTTGCAAATTTTTTTCGCCTTTCTTTGCGTTCTTCGCGGAAAAAGTCTTTGTCTTTTCCATAATTTTTTTTGAAAAGTTACGAGTATTCGATGTGTCCTAAAGGATTACCCGCACCTCAGTAAACCTGCCAGCCTCACTCTCCAGTTCAAGACGTCCGCCGTGTTCCTCAACGATCCTGACGGAGAGTGCCAGCCCCAGCCCGGTGCCATCACTCTTGGTGGTGAAATAGGGATCAATCACCCGGTTGAGATTTTTTTCTTCAATCCCGCTGCCGCTATCGTGTACTGTCACGATAGTGCAGTTGCCGGAAACCCCCAGATTCAGTTCAATGCGCTTCTCACCACCTTCCTTTTCATCAAAGGCCTGCAGGGCATTGAGCAGCAGGTTAAGAAAGACCTGGCTCAATTTGTCCTGGTCGGCGTTGATGGTGTGATATTTCAGTTTGGCGGGAATGGAGAGAACCAGCTGCACCCCACAGCTTTTTGCATCCTGTTCTACAAGCTGCACGGTCCGCTGCAGCAGGGCCGGCAGGTTGAAGGTACTTTTTTCAAGCCTGGTCGGACGGGAGAAATCAAGCAGCTCCCCGATGGCACGGTTGAGTCGATCTACTTCGCCGACCAGTGTCGCGGCCTGCCCGGCCTCCTCTGAGCAATCATCGAAACGGGAACCAAGCAGCAGTGCCAGCCCTTTAATAGAGCTCAGCGGATTGCGAATCTCATGGGCAACACCAGCGGCCATCTTGCCAACAGCAGCGAGTTTGGCGTTGCGATGCAAATCCTTTTCCAGCTGCTTCACTCCGGTCATATCCTGCAGAACAATTACCTCCCCCGGATACTCCCCTTCACCATTCTCATTCACTGTACGGGAAAGAAAGTTAACCACCTGTTCGTGACCATCTGCCCCCGTATAGGAGACTTCACCGTTGAGACTGCCGGTGGTTTTCTCTGCCGACTTCATCATCTCCGCCAGGCGGCCATCCCCGGCATCTTCAATCCTCTGCCCAAGCAGCTCCCGTTCTCCATTGCCAAGGATATCTGTCGCCGCCCGGTTGCAAATACGGATGCGTCCTTCACGGTCGGTAGCGATAAGTCCCACTGGCAGCAAAACCACAAGCCGCTCCATGAAGGCCAGTAAATCAGCAACGCCCTTCTCCGCCTGTTTCACTCCCTGCACCGTGAGAAAGGAAAGAACTCCGCCAATCCCGACAAGGACAATAACCGCCACCTGCAGGATAATCTGCATAAACTGCCGTTTCAACGGTGCACTGAAATCCCCGTAGTCAAGGTTGAGGAGAAGCACCGGCGAACGCAGCTCAATGCGCCGCAACTGCTCCTTGACGAGGGTAAAACCGGCATAATTCCCGACCTTACGCTGCCACATCTGGCCCATACTGTGCCCACCCTCTCCTCCCATTCCGCTGAAGGCAATGTGATGCGGCGCGGCAACCATAAAATGGCCGCCGTTCTCATTGCTCAGTTCCAACTCCATTTCAAGTTTGTCACTGTCGACAAGTTCAACCAGCGCCCGCTCCTTTCGGTTCAGCTCTCCGTCAAGACCTCTGGGTTCTCCACCACGGTCGCCTGCCATGCTGGAAACCAGGACCTGCCCGGTACGAGGGTCGACAATCCGTGCAGAAAGCACACCATCCTCCTCAGTCACCAGATCCAGTGCAGAGGTCATCAGCGATTTCCAGCTGAAGTTGTCAGCGGAAAAGTCGCCACTGCGCAGCGCACGACGAATCTCCTCGCGAGCGGTGTAGTTCACCATGCGAATGGCAGTCAATCCTTTCTGCTCAAAACTCCTGGTAATGAGTGCCTTTTCACGCTGATAGTTACTCGCGGCAAAGAAGGCCAGCAGACAGAAAAGCAGCATCCAGGCAACACCAAGAATCCAGGGGGAATACTCCAGCAGGCGACGCCGTCGAGGTGGGGTGCGCGTCCAGATCATCATTCAGTCATTCAGAATTTTTTCAAGGATCAGTCTGGAGATCAGGTAGGTGGGGACCACTCCCTCTTCCCCCATCGGTCCGGAAGCGAGAGTTTCTCCGCTTACAATGGGATTATCTGAAGCATAATAGGCGTAGCGAACCTTGATATCTGGCGGGACATGTTTCTTGATAATCGCAGCATTGATGGCGCGACAATAGTGGCCGCCTTCCATCTCAAGGCCAATAACACACCAGTCGGAGGAGTGAAAACGTTCAAGCACCGCACGATTCTGCAGGGAGGTACCGAGGACAGTAAGCATCGGCCCCTCATACACATTCACATTGTCGGGAAAATCCTCACGGATGAGATCATTATTCACCATGTAACTGTGTCCAACGCCCTCCAGAACATGAGCGGAAGGCAGCATCACATCGCCCTTGTCTCCCTGCAGAATTCCCGCCTTGCCCATGATGGAGATGCTGGCAAAAGGAAGTTTTACATACTCCTCTTCTGCAAGTACAGGATGAAGCAGTTCGTCCATGAGGTCAAAGGCCTGTGTGCCGAAGGCGTAATCGATCACCAGCAACACGGGCTGCTCTCTCTCCACCCTCTCCCTGCTGAAATTCAGTGAAGGATGAAACGCATCAAAGTCCACCTTGCACATATCAATAATTTGCACGGTAATGGCCGAGCCAGAGGTATCAGAAAGTGGGGAAAAACCATGTTTTACAGCATACCTTTCAACGATCTCCCCGTCTTCACGTAATTTTTTTGCCATCTGATACACATCCACCGGCACCTTCTGCCCGGCCTCGCCCAGAGCCCCGGCCCCGTAGAGCAGGTTGCGGATAGAGTGAGTATTTGAGCTGATAACATGCAGCGATCGTTTTTCCAGACTATTCTCAATGAGAAGCCGCTTGAGATTGTCTGACCAGATGGCAGCATATTTCTGGTGGTTTAACATCTCATGGAGGTTAGGGGTAAAATAGACTGCGAGCATATCCTGCTCTTTCCTGTGCTCCTGCAAAACCCTGTTGCCGATCCCGTAGATAATGTTGAAAAGACCATTGTTAGATCCGTGTTCCCGGCGGCTTTTATCAAAATATTCCCACGTATCCCGCGTCTCCCGCCAGGGACGCCCAAGGATGATGGCAAGATTCCAGAGGGCCTGCTGCAGGGAATCTTTCTCCAGTTTTTCCTCTGTCTTCACAATTCTGGTCAATTCGCGCCACTCTGCAGTGATTCCATCGGGGTAATTGTCAGCCTGACGGGCGATCTTTTCCGCCTCGATATTGAGAAAGGTGAGATGAGTCAGGAGGTCATACACCTCACTGGTCCCGGTGGTCAGGACAAAACAGAACTCGGTCGGAGAAACAGCATAGGAGGTACGACGACGGCGCAGCGGAAGAAGCGCTTCAAAGGTGGTGGATTCAAAGTCTTCCTGACCGGTAAAAATGATGCGGGTCGCCCGTTCAATCCCGCGCGGCATGCGGTCAATGACATACTGCAACCCTTTCAGCTCAGCGATACGGTCGCTGGTCATGCTGCCGTATATCTCTGGACTCAGTTGAATAAGTGCATCGGCAAGCCTGCCACCTGTTTTTCCTGAGGGATGATAGACACCTTTCAACGGCAGAGAGTCGGCAAGTGTCTTGAATGTACTGATGGCGTGGCGCGCCTTTTGCGACTGGGAAAGCTCCAGCATGATGTCACCTTTACACGAAACGTTAATTACCCTGAAAGAGCCAGACAATATGGGATTTTAAGGGACCTCAAATATGTGTGCAGAGTATAACATGGCGCAGGGACGTTTGACTGCGAATTTTTTTGCAATCTCTTCAAGCTTATGCCGTCTTCTTACGTAATTTTTTGAAAACCCGTGGAAAACAAAATTAAAACGAAAAGGGCGGGAAAAGGGTCTTAATCCAACAGACTCCTGGCCCTTGCCTCCGAGGTCAAATTCTTTGTTTTTTTCCATAATTTTTTGAGAAATTACCTTATTACGGCAGGAGGGAGGTTGTCCGGGAAGCGGCAGGGATGAGAGCTGAGTTCACTTTTTATATTTATCAGCAGGAAAAATGACACCTGTGCCGGTCAACAGTGATATTATAAAAAAAGTTTCTTTATCCAAAAAATGACTTGAACAGACCAATACTTAAAAAATCCTGCGACAGGAGAGGAAATATTTGATTATGAAAAATACCGCATACATATTTGGACCAGTTCCCTCAAGGCGTCTCGGCCAGTCTCTCGGGGTAAGTCCCATTCCTGAAAAGACCTGCAATTACAATTGTATCTATTGTCAGCTTGGAAGAACCAACAAAATGACAAATAAGAGACACTCTTTTTTCCCGCTGAAAGAGATCATGAATGAACTGAAAACCTATATGAAAGAGAAGGTCAACTTTGATGTTATCACCATTGTTGGTGAGGGGGAACCCACCCTCTACGCCGATCTTGGCATGCTCATTGATGAGATTAAGACATTGACTGACAAACCAGTTGTAGTTATCACCAATTCAGCCCTGATGAGCGATGAAGGTGTTCGAGATGCCCTCTATAAAGCAGATATTGTACTGCCCACAATGGACGCTTTTGATGAAGAGTCCTTAAAAAGGATAAACCGTCCCTTCGGCACAATAAAATTTACGGAGGTTTTGCAGGGACTTATTGAATTTTCGCATCACTACAAGGGAAAAATGTGGGTGGAGATCATGCTTGTCGCCGGTTTCAACGACAGCGACAAACAGCTGGCGGCATTGAAAATGCAGCTGGAAAAACTCAAATTTGACAGAGTCTACGTCAACACCCCGGTTCGTCCCCCTTCTGAAAGCTATGCGAAAAAGGTGAGCAGGGAGACCCTGGAAAAAGCCAATAAGATGTTTTCCGCCCTGTCCATTGAAAACCTGACGGCGGGAGAATTCTTCAGTAATGACCCAGATATTATTGAGGCTGTTCTGGAAATAATAACACGGCATCCGATGAAAGAAGATGAGATCAAAGAATTTATAAAGAGGAGAAATGAAGATGTTGAAGAAACTTTTGCGAAATTAAGAAACAGCGGGAAGATAGATATCTGCGAATATGAAGGGGAGAAAACGTACAGACATAAAAAATAGAACCCTGCAGAAAGGGCTATTTCAGAATACCTTGAAAAATCGCCCATCTTTTTCGTTACAGTAAAAAAATTATCCTCGCAGGTAAGCGCTGGACTCCAGGTAAGCGCCAGGCTCCGTGATCAATCATGGCTGTAATAAATTTTCTCCTGTGCCTCGAATATGAACGAAATAGAAGCTGTTTCAAGATACCCTAAAGCCAATGCCAAACCACATCCGGAGTCGCGGCAGACTGCGCCGAAAGATTGAGTTCTTTCAATCGTCAACGATCGAAAAAGTTAAAGGTATTACAGGCGAGGGCGTAACAGTCGCAAGGCTCTATATCTCCCATGCATCCCGTAAAAGCGTCTGCCACACACCGCTGTAATCTCCTCCATTTCCATGAAGAAGAGAGCCACCTCTGGGGCACCAATATCCAAGGAAAAGGCATCCCCAGGGAATCGTTTATTCTCCTGCAAAACTTTATTCCACAACCCGCCTCCGGCCAGAATCCGGGAACAAATTCATTTTTTTTCGCATATTTCACTGATCAAGAAACTTGCTCAGTGCCTCCGTCAGATTCTCCCGGCCCCGTCCGTCGAGGGCGGAAAAAAGAACCCGCTGGTCCTCCTGCAAATGGTGACCAGCATCGAGCAGGCGGGCATTTTTACCAAGGGCAGACCCACTGACCTTGTCAATCTTGGTATAGACAACGAGAGAGGGAATCTTCTGGTCACGAAGCCAGTCGATAAGCTGGCTGTCGAGCAGCTTGGGTTCGTGGCGGATATCAACAATTACCACCACACACTTTAGACATTTGCGTTGTTCAAGATAGGATGTAATCAATGCCTGCCAGGCATTCTGCATACCCTGTGGCACTTTGGCATAACCATAACCGGGGAGATCGACAAAGCGAACATCCTCTCCAATCTGAAAGAAGTTGAGTCCCTGGGTTTTACCTGGACGAGCAGAAGTTTTGACCAGTTTTTTACGGCCAAGAAGTGTGTTAAGCAAACTCGACTTGCCAACGTTGGAACGGCCGGCGAAGGCAATTTCCGGAAGATCCTCCGCAGGAAGTTGCTTCAAGTTGTGCACACTGAGAAGAAACTCAATCTCTGAAAAATCCATGGTGACCTCCGAAGTATCAATCAGGCTTTCGCCCGGTGTTTTGTCATTAGGGAACATCGAATAACCACTCTTTTGCCCATCTTCTTCGGTACAGTCAAAAATTTATCCTCCGACAAAGCGGGGAACGAGACGTCGAGATAAACGCCAGACTCCAATATCAACCATGGCTGTAATAAATTTCCTCCTGTGCCTCGAATATGAACGAAATACAAGGTTCTTCAAGGTCCCCATGAGTTAAACTTCTTAAATAACTTTGTTCAGAGGATATTCGATAATACCCTCTGCACCCAGCTTTTTCAGTTGCGGCACGAGATCACGCACAACATCTTTGGTGACCACCGTCTCAATGGAGAACCACTCCGTGTGATAGAGACTGGCCACGGTAGGTGCGTTAAGAGAAGGCAGCACATCAACGATCTTTTGAACTTTTCCTTCGGGAACGTTCATCTTCAATCCAACCACACGGTCAGCGGCAAGAGCTCCCTGCAGCAATAGAGCAATATTCTCAAGTTTCTCACGTTTCCAGGGATCTTCCCACACCTTTTTATTCGCGATCAACTGGGTATTGGATTGCATCAGTTCATGAATGATGTGCAGGCCGTGGGCGCGAATAGTCGTCTCTGTTTCGGTAACCTCAACAATGGCGTCGGCCAGTCCGGAAACGACTTTGGCTTCGGTTGCTCCCCAGGAGAATTCAATCTCCACATTGATGCCCTTCTCCTCAAAGAAGCGCTTCGTCACGCCGACCAGTTCGGTGGAGATCTTTTTGCCTTCGAGATCTTCAATCCTCTTGATATCGGAATCGCCAGCAACGGCAACGACCCAGCGAGTGGGACGATTACTCACTTTTGAATAAACAAGATCACAGACCAGCACAATCTCTGACTGATTTTCCATAGTCCAGTCTTTCCCGGTAATACCGGCGTCGAGCAGACCACTCTCAACATAGCGCGACATCTCCTGTGGACGACAGATAGAACAGTCCAGTTCAGAATCATCAATCTCGGGGAAATAGTTGCGGGCGGCAGGTTTGATACGCCATCCAGCTTTTTCAAAAAGCTGGATGGTGGCTTTTTCAAGGCTGCCTTTAGGTAGACCAAGCTTCAATATGTTCATGGGATTCTCCAGATGTCTAAATATTATTTGCCGTACACTTTTTTGGGATCAAACAGCGGTTTTCCCTCAGTACGGAGAGTCTCGCCGTCTACAACACGGTAGAAACAGGAGCGATGACCGGTATGACAGGCCGCTCCACCAATTTGCTCAATTTTATAGACGACGGTGTCATCATCACAATCCACAAGGATATCATGAATAATCTGCACGTTGCCCGAACTTTCACCTTTGAGCCACAGTTTCTGGCGGGAACGACTCCAGTAATGTGCCTTGCCAGTCTCCAGGGTCTTCTCCCAGGCAAGCTTATTGATATAGGCCAGCATCAATACCTCGCCTGTTTTATAGTCCTGAGCAATGGCAGGGATAAGACCGTCTTCGGATTTGCTGAAATTCAATGCAACCATGGGAGACCTCTCATATTTCTTTTAGATGGCGACGGGCACACCCGTCCAAACAGTATTTTTTTTACTTTGAGGCAATCTTTCAGGTTAGACGTGCAAACTCGTTTTGTCAAGGAAAGTGGAAATTTCTCTACAAAATTCACTGAGAAGTTGCAAAGCGGAAATTATTTACTACCTTGTTCTGACAAGAAAACTGACACAGCAATTTAAGGGAACATCGAACAACCAGTCTTTCGCCCGTCTTCTTCGTTGCAATCAAGAGTTTATCCTCCGACAAAGAGAGGAACGAGACGTCGAGATATCAACGTTATGCCGGTGGTAAATTTTCTCCTGCCCCTCGAATATGAACGAAATATCAGGTTTTTCAAGGTACCCTTAATCCTCTTTCCAATTGAACAAGGAGAACTCACATGCCAACAGTCACTATCGCCGTCAACGGTCTTCTCGATAACGGTGAAGTTTTTTTCAGCGTCAACAAGAAGAATCCGCTCACCTTTTCCCTCGGCAGCAGCGACCTGCCGCCAACAGTGGAAGACGCCCTTGAGGAAATGAAAGTGGGGGAAGTACGCAAGGTGAAGGTCACCGCAGAAGAGGGTTATGGTGCACGCCAGAAAGACCTGTTGCAAACCATCGAAAGTGAAGACCTGATCAAGAAACTCAATCCAACCCCTGGCATGGTAATCTCCCTGCGAGCGGATAAAGACGGCGAAGAGCAGAGCATTCCGGCTACCGTTATCGAAGTAAACGAGGGCTCAATTACAGTCGACTACAACCACCCCCTCGCTGGACACAATCTCACGTATGAACTGGAATTGCTCAAAAAAGAGTAAACCCTTCTCTTCAGGGCAGCATCTCCGCTGCCCTGACTTATGGGCCCCCTTGAATAATTTTGTGTTTTTTTCATATTCAAGGGACAGCAAAAAGATGGAGGATTATTCGATGTTCCCTTTTAACTGAATACGCGAAAATCCCCCCATTCAGAGTGAAGATGTAAAACGTAAACGCCAAAGGCGTTCAACGTATCCCTATTCTTCCGGTGTCTGCTGTTTTCTATGTACTGACGAAGAATACTGATAGGTGCACCTCCACAACGCAGCCATTTATTTCATCAGAGCTGATTGACAAAGACTCTTTGCAGGACTGGCGGGGCACCTCACTGACGACGGGACCCTGATTCATTGAATCTACCAAATCACTGACGGGCGTCTCTCCCCTTTATGGGCCACAACGCCATCTGCGAGCAACTTACTATCAGAAAAAACCATAGGGAATCTCCGTGCAACAATATTTAGAGCTGTGCCAAAGGGTTATCGAAGAAGGCGTCTGGGTGGAGAACCGGCGCACCGGAAAGCGGTGTCTCACAATCATCAACGCTGATTTCACCTATGATGTCAGCGATGGGGCTCTGCCCGTCCTGACCACCAAGAAAGTTCACTGGAAACCCGCCATTGCCGAAATGCTCGGTTATCTGCGCGGCTATACCTCCGCAGCAGATTTTCGTGCCCTTGGCTGCAATACATGGAACGCCAACGCCAACGAGAATGAGGCTTGGTTAAAAAACCCGTTTCGCAAAGGACCAGATGATATGGGCCGTTGCTATGGAGCACAGGGGCGTGACTGGCGCAGCCCTGAAGGCACGCGGATTGACCAGTTGCGCGAGATCTGTAATGATCTTCTTCGCGGCAATGACAACCGCTGCGAGATAATGACCTTTATGAATCCCGGCGAGCGTGACCGGGCCTGCCTCAACCCGTGCATGCACACCCATACCTTCTCCATCCTTGAAAAAAATCTCTATCTCACCAGTTACCAGCGCTCTGATGACCTGCCCCTTGGACATGCCTTTAATCAGATTCAGGTGGCCTGGCTGCTGATGATCATGGCACAGATCACAGGACTGAAAGCAGCTGTCGCCTGGCACAAGGTGGTCAATGCCCATATCTATGAAGACCAGCTCGACCTGCTCAAGACCCAGCTCATCCGTAAGCCCTTTCCCCTGCCAAAGCTGAAGATAAACCCGGATATCAAGACTCTTGAAGACCTGGAAACCTGGGTGACCATTGATGATTTTGAACTCACCGACTATAGACACCATCCGGCGATAGTTTTCCCTTTTTCTGTTTAACCATTCCTGACGTTCTGGGCATAACCAATTTCCCCGCCATTGGGCCTTCGCATGAAAACAATACGTGACGCCGTTTATATTTTTTACTGCCCAGAGAACGAGACTGGAATTCGCGTCTACATTGACTGCCCCGAGTTGTCTTTGAATTCCCCAGTACAAAGCGAAAATGGTATGAGAGGCCGCCATTCTTCCCACCAACATCGTCAACTACGGGCATAATGTCGGCTCACGGCCACTGGAAGAAATTTGCCGCAGCATGCTCAATTCCCACATGCAGATACGGAAAATCATCAAACCCCAAGGCAACAGAAGTCTGATTTTTGAACCAACTGAAGGGTCCCCAGAAGGAGACAGCAACGATTATTGCCGAAAGAAGACATCGAATAATCGCCCATCTTCTTCGGTACAGGTGATTTTTTTTCGGAGGTAAGCGCAGGAGTCTGTCGGATTTAGACCTTTTTCCCATATTGGCGTTATTTTCAAATAATTAATACTCACGATATCAGCTACATGCTTGTACTTGATTGTCTGAAAAAGACCTCAATATAAAAAACAAACCTTATTATCCGACAGACTCCTGGACTCCAATATCAATCATGGCTGTTATAAATTTCCTCCTGTCTCTCGAATATGAACGAAATACAAGATGCTGGTCCCCATCATTTCATCTTCTGCAACAGCTCCTCCCGTTCCAGAGCAGCCTTGATAAGGCGGAATATTTCACGATATTGGGTCTGTACTCGAGTACGGGCATATTGATGCAGTGAACGGCGCACTTCCCGTGCATCTATCCCATGTTCAGCGGCTACTTCTTCAAGAGCAGGGGCTGGCCAGTCCATCTCCAGATCTCTCCGTTCCTGCATCAGACCCTCCTGATATTCCAGGACTTCAGTAACCAGCAGATCACGCAACCGATCCGCCTCCTGCTCCAGCCTGTTCTGCTTCACCTTTGAACCCTTGTTTTCCGCAAGAAAGGCAAGTACACCATCTACGGCTTCCTCCTGCCGCAACACTTTGGCCAAATACTTTATTTGACGTTTCAGAGCCCCGGTCTTCACCGTACGGCAGGCAAGAATCTCAACCTTAACCACTTCCGATGCAGGCAGAGTCTTGAGATCTTTGTCTGAGAGTCTTGCCAGCTCGGCAGCCCCCTCCTCAATGCGTTTGAAACGACGCTTTTGTTCTGATTTACTGATTCGTTCTACCATTAACCAACCTTTACAAGAGAAGAGTCATAGCCTTCCGGGGAGTCATACCCCAGCAGATTGCAGAGAGTTGCCGCCACATGAGTAAGACTCGGATTTTCCACTTTGCTCAAAGCAAGGGGATTGGCACTGCTGTAATCTTTGATAATAAACGGAACCGGATTAAGGGTGTGGGAAACCATTGGCACACGTATGCCACCCTTTTCTGTCCACATGATATCCGCGTTGCCGTGATCTGCAGTGATGAAGGCTGTTCCCCCGGCCTTTTCGAGAGCGGCAAGCAGTCTGCCAAGGCAGAGATCCACCGTCTCCACAGCAATGCGCACCGCCGCCTCCACTCCGGTGTGTCCCACCATATCCGCGTTAGGATAATTGAGCCGGATAAATCTGTATTTACCGCTTTTAATGGTCTCAATAACCTTTGCAGTAATCTCTTCCGCCTTCATCCACGGTCGGATATCAAACGCAATCACGTCGGAGGGAATTTCAACATATTTTTCCAGCTTTTCATCAATATATCCGAGCTTGTTCCCATTCCAGAAATAGGTAACATGCCCGAACTTCTGTGTTTCAGAAATGGCGTAACTGGTAATTCCAGTGGCACAGAGATACTCTCCGAGGGTCCGGTCAATATGAGGAGGCTGAACAAGAAATTCCTTTGGAATATGAGTATCACCGTCATACTGCATGATTCCTGCATAGAAGACCTCCGGCACGCGCACACGATCAAATTTGTCGAAATCTTTTTGATCGAAGGCTTCAGAGATTTCAATGGCCCGGTCACCACGAAAATTGAAGAAGACAACACCATCACCATCTTCAATAGTTCCGACTGGTTTCCCCTCTTCAACAACAACAAAAGAGTCCATGTATTGGTCAGTCATGGTCTCGTCCTCGGCGTAGCTCTTTTCCACTGCCTCCACTGCGGAGGAAAAACAACGCCCTTTTGTGACCTCCCCGAGAACATGTGCCTTCCACCCTCTCTCGACCACAGACCAGTCCGCCCCGTAGCGGTCCATCGTTACTACCATGCGACCGCCGCCTGAAGCGATGCTATAATTTCTGCCACCAGTGGAGAGTTCCCGCAGTTTTTCCTCCAGAGGAACAACATACTGCAAAGCGCTTTTCTGTCCTACATCACGGCCGTCGAGCAGGGCATGGACTCTCACCCGCTTCATTCCATCCGTTGCGGCCCGCTCCAGGAGAGCATAAAGATGTTTTATATGACTGTGGACATTACCATCGGAGACAAGACCGATAAAATGGATGGTCCCTCCATCCTGAGAACGCGTCAGCAACTCCTTCCACACCCTGGTCGCGAAGACAGCACCACTTTCTATCGCGTCTTCCACCAGTTTTGCCCCTTGAGAGAATACCCGGCCAGCACCAAGCGCATTATGGCCAACCTCAGAATTCCCCATATCTTTATCCGTCGGCAGGCCAACCGCTGTACCGTGAGCTTTGAGACGTCCGGTCAGTTTTCCGGCAAGGAGTGCATCCAGCACCGGGGTATAGCTCATCTGGAAACCATCATTGGCACTGCCATCACCAAGACCCAGCCCATCCATGATCACTGCCACCACCGGGCCTGGAGTTTTTTTAAACCCGGGAAGCTTTGTAAGCGGTGATACCTTTTTTCCTGACATCAGGTCTCCTTTTCTTCTATTTTATGAGATTATAATATGTAGATATAAGTCTAAAGAGAGATATGCAAAAGCCTTGCACATCAAAAGTTTTGTCCATTGTTGCAACTGTCTTATTACTATGAGATTACTATAAACGTTAACCCCTGGTAGATAAACCCCGCCGTTGTAAAATCTCCACGGGACAATCCTGTTCTCTTTTTCCTCCTCAGAGATCATTGTCACAGCATTTTTTTGGGCCGGAGTTTTTTCAACCTGCCGCCGCTGTTTTCATTTATTCCCCACTGCCCTCTTGCGTATGGTTTTGTGGAAAAAGCATCAAGAGAACATCGAATAACCAGCTTTTCACCCATCTTCTTCGTTACAGTTAAAAATTTATCCTCCGACAAAGCGAGGAACGAGACGTCGAGGTAAGCGCTATGCTCCAGGTAAGCGATAGACTCCAGGTAAGCGATAGACTCCAGGTAAGCGATAGACTCCGTGATCAATCATGGCTGTAATAAATTTCTTCCTGTGCCTCGAATAAAACAGAAATACAAGCTGTTTCAAGGTTCTCTGACAGGGACGGAAGTGTTTTCATCCCCCTCGACTGTCTTTCTCAAGCCCCTCATGAAATTTTGTATAACAGCTTCACTTCACCAAAAATCATTCGACGAAAAATCAATAACATATCTACTCAACAGACCAACCGAGTCTGCACCTGTCCTGTACAATTTGCAGCAATTCAAGTTGTTTCCTGGTGGCGTTCTCAGTAGATTTCTATATGGAAATTGCTGCATTTTGGACTTCGTCAGGATCATAATTTCCTTTAAAAGAATTCCAGCCCCCCTATAAGAGAGTATTCTGAGAACCATTCAACGTGCCAGTGATTCCTGTCCGGGCTCTTCCGGTTTGAAGAAAAGCCCTGATCTGCCCCCTTTTTTAAGGGGTGAGAAGCGGGTACGGTGGTACCCGTGCAGAGCACCCAGGTCAGGTTCTGGTAACGTGATCATAGCGGCAACTCACTCTTTTTCATACTCCACGGGCTACACCTGTTGCGCTGCTCCAGTAATGTGAAATCTTTCTGAAAACCAGATATTTCAGTCTCTGCCTGCCTGTCATTCCGAAGCAATCTTTATGAGTAAAGTAAGACATTTGAGGTAAATAAATCTTGCGATAAAAAGTCCTTCATGGTAAAAAACTTCTCTGCGTCGTTTACGCAAAGATACAATTCGATTCGCAGGCGCGTAGCTCAGTGGGAGAGCGCCACCTTGACGTGGTGGATGTCGTCGGTTCAATCCCGACCGTGCCTACCAATATTAAGGCTGAAGTTTTTACACTTGTATTAGTGTATCCACTTTGGCCTTTGTTTTTTTAAATTTTGAGAAGAACAATGAGTGAAATTACCGTTTCCATAGATGGGGGAGAATCAGCACAATTTGCTGCGGGGGCTACCGTAAGGGATGCCATTGCCACGTTGCTTTCCAACAAACAACGCAAGCAGACCGTCGCCGCAAAAATCAATGATGAAGTTGTTGATTTCACCACTGTTCTTACTGTAAATACCTCTCTCGTTCCTGTGCAGATTGACTCCAGTGAAGGTCTGAATATCCTGCGACACAGCACTTCCCATGTTATGGCACATGCAGTGCGTGACCTTTTCGGCGCAGATCTGCAGGTAGCAATCGGACCCTCTATTGAGGACGGTTTCTACTACGATTTTAGAAGAAGTGAACCTTTCACACCCGAAGACTTTGAAAAAATCGAAGCACGCATGGAAGAAATTATTCGTGCCGCACTGCATTTTACAAAAAGCGAGATGTCCAGTGCAGACGCTGTTGATTATTTTAAAAAAGCCGGAGAGCCATTCAAAGTTGAACTGATTGAAGATTTGGCTGTGGATGATGTCTCTTTTTACAAGGTCGGAGAATTTACTGACCTCTGCCGGGGACCCCACCTTCCGGACACCTCTTTTATAAAAGCCTTCAAGCTTCTTCGCGTTGCTGGTGCCTACTGGCGAGGTGACGAGAAACGGGATGTTCTTCAGCGCATTTATGGTACAGCTTTTTATGACAAAAAAGCGCTGAAAAAATATCTCAATGATCTCGAAGAAGCAAAGAAAAGAGATCACCGAAAACTCGGTAAAGAACTGCATCTTTTCACACTCTCCGATGAAATTGGTCCGGGACTTATTCTCTGGCAGCCGAAAGGTTCGCAACTCCGCCGCCTGATTGAAGACTTCTGGAAAGACGAACATTATCGTCACGATTATGAGTTACTTTACACCCCGCATATTGCACGGCAGGACTTGTGGAAGACCTCTGGGCACCTCGATTTCTACAGGGAGAGCATGTTTTCTCCAATGGAAATTGATGGGGTGAAATATCAGCTCAAACCGATGAACTGCCCTTTTCATATCGGCATCTACAACAGTGAACGCCGCAGTTATCGGGATTTTCCCCTTCGCTGGTGCGAACTTGGCACCGTCTATCGCTACGAGCGTGCCGGTGCCCTGCACGGCCTGATGCGGGTTCGGGGTTTTACTCAGGATGATGCTCATATTTTTTGTCGCCCTGACCAGCTTGAAGATGAGATCTTCAATATTCTGGATCTCAATCTGCATGTTCTCAAGACCTTTGGCTTTGCCGAGTATGATATCTATCTCTCCACTCGCCCTGGAAAATCGGTCGGGACGGATGAGAGCTGGGAAAAAGCGACCAATGCACTAAAACTCGGTCTGGAGAAAAAAGGTCTGAAATATGAGATAGACCCGGGAGAAGGCGTTTTCTATGGGCCGAAAATCGATATCAAAATTAAAGACCAGCTTGGCCGCAGCTGGCAGTGCTCTACCATACAGGTAGATTTCAATCTGCCAGAGCGCTTCAAGATGGAGTATGTTGGTGCCGACAATGCCATGCACCAGCCAATCATGATTCATCGTGCCCTCATGGGTTCCCTTGAACGTTTTATTGGTGTACTTATTGAACAGTATGCCGGAGCCTTCCCTGTCTGGTTTGCACCCACTCAGGCCCGCATCATGAATATCACCGATGCCCAGACTGATTACTGCGAAGAAGTATATCGGAAAATTCGCCAGGCTGGTATTCGGATCGAAAAAGACCTTCGTAACGAGAAACTCAACTACAAGATCCGTGAGGCACAGCACGACAAAATTCCTTACATGCTGATCGTTGGAGATAAAGAGAAGGAGGATGGAACAGTTTCTGTCCGTCTGAAAAACGGAGACAACCTCCCTCCAATGAAAATTGAGGAATTTACTCGCAAGATTGAGGAAGAAGTGGTAGAAGGTCGGGGTTATTAATTTCTTGTAGAGCGTAACAGCAGTGCGTGTACAACAAATTTTTTCTGTAATTTTCCAAAATTACAATAATTATAAATTTTATTAGGAGTTCACAACCTGAAATATGGCTATCAGAAGAGATAAAGGACGTCAACCGCAACGTGAAGAGAAAGCACTGATTAACGATGGAATTCGTTACCCTCAAGTTCGTCTTATTGACGGAGAAGGGGAACAGCGTGGCATCGTCAGCAGTAATGAAGCACGGTCTATTGCCGAAGAAGCCGGTCTTGATCTGGTAGTGGTTGCGGAGAGTGCTGATCCGCCTGTATGTCGGGTGATGAATTACGATAAATTCAGATACGAGCAAAAGAAAAAAGTTCAGGAAGCAAAGAAAAATCAAACGATTACGGAGACCAAAGAGATCAAGTTCAGGCCGAAAACGGATGATCATGACCTTAACTTCAAAATCAAAAACGTTCGCAAATTTCTTGCTGCCGGAAATAAAGTTAAACTGACCATGCGTTTCCGTGGAAGGGAAATTGTCTATTGTGAGACGATTGGTCTTGAAGCCATGAACAGCATTGCTGAATCCATTACTGAAGAGGCACAGATTATCCAGCCCCCTAAGATGGAAGGACGGCAGCTCGTAATGGTTGTTGGCCCCAAATAACAATCCTGCCTGTACCAGTAGAAGGCAGGAAGAACTGGTTATCTCGGGATTTGTATGAAATTATTGTCGAAGAGCTGTTGACGGGTGTTCTCCTTTCACAGCAGACACCTGAAAAAACCGCGAAAGTGGATGAGCCGTAAAGGAGTAATATTATGCCTAAGATGAAAACAAACCGTGGCGCAGCTAAACGCTTCAAACGCACTGGAAGCGGTAAACTGAAAAGAAATAAAGCATACGCCAGACATATTCTTACGAAGAAAAGCACCAAACAAAAACGAGGCCTCCGTCAGGGTGGTATCGTTGACAGTGCCAACATCAAAGGAATTGAGCGTATCCTGCCATACATATGAGTATATTCTTAATATATAAATATTCAGCAGATAACCGATAGAATATAAGCTGTTTCAAAGGAGTACTGAAATGCCCAGAGTTACCCGTGGCTTTAAAGCCAGAAGAAGAAGGAATCGAGTTCTCAAGCTTGCCAAAGGTTACCGTGGTGCTCGTTCGCGCCTGTTCAGAACGGCTACTGAAGCAGTAGATCGTGGCCTGGTTTATGCCTACCGTGACCGGAAAGCCCGCAAAAGAGATTTTCGTCGTCTGTGGATTACTCGTATCAGTGCCGGTGCCAAAATCAACAGCCTGAGTTATTCAAAACTCATGGGTGGTTTGAAGAAAGCTAATATTGATCTTGACCGCAAGGTACTGTCCAATATGGCCATTCTTGATGCCCCTGCCTTTACAAAACTGGTCCAGATAGCCAGAGAGGCTATCGCGTAAGCCACGTTTTCTTCAGGAATTTTCATGCCGGTTCTGGTGTTCAGCCATTACCGGCATATTGTTTCTTATCGGGTGCTCAGTTGTTATCCCCGGCACCCTCCCCGCTTGCAAACATATTCACACCGTTCCAGCCATGGAAAATGACCTCAAGAAACTGAAGGAAGAAGCGCAGGAACTTCTCGGTAAAATCACCGACAAGGTTGATGCGGAAGAGTTCCGTGTCCGTTTTCTGGGCCGCAAGGGACGCTTCACGCAAGTAATGCGTTCCCTCGGAGAAGTTGCCACAGAAGATCGCCCCCGCTTTGGTCAACTCGCCAACCAAATCAAAAAAGAGATTGAAGAGGGTTTTGAAAAGCACATTGCAAAACTGCTGCAGCCGTCGACCAGCCAGGCTGATCGTCCTGACCTCAGCCTTCCTGGACGAATTCCTCCCCGGGGAGCTCTGCACCCGGTGACGCAGATTATGAATGAGACCTGTGAGATCTTTGAAAGTCTTGGATTCTCCGTGGCTGAAGGACCAGATGTAGAGCAGGATTACTACAACTTTGAAGCCCTCAATATTCCGCCCCATCATCCTGCACGGGATATGCACGACACCTTCTACATCAGTGACTCTACGCTTTTGCGTACACATACCTCGCCAATGCAGGCAAGGGTCATGGAAGCCAGCGAGCCACCCATCCGGATCATTGCCCCGGGGAAAGTGTACCGCAATGACTCCGATATCACCCATACCCCCATGTTTCATCAGGTTGAGGGACTTCTGGTTGATAAGGGGATCTCTTTTGCCGATCTTAAGGGTGTCCTGACGATCTTCACCCAGAAAATGTTTAAAAAGGATCTGCCGCTGCGCTTCCGTCCTTCTTTCTTTCCCTTTACTGAACCCAGCGCTGAAGTTGACATCGCCTGCGTCATGTGCGGGGGAGCCGGTTGTCGCGTTTGCAAAAAGACCGGCTGGCTGGAGATTCTCGGAGCAGGCATGGTTGACCCTGCAGTCTTTGCCAAGGTCGGATACGATCCCAAAGAGTACAGTGGTTTTGCCTTCGGCCTTGGAATTGAGCGCATCGCCATGCTTAAATATGGTATTGATGACATACGCCTCTACTACGAAAACGATCAGCGTTTCCTTTCACAATTCATTTAAGACGACACAATCATGAAGTTTACGCGTAACTGGCTCAAACAATATGTGGATTTCGGTGAGATGCCTGACAGCGAACTTGCTGAACATCTCACCATGCTTGGATTGGAAGTCGATTCTGTAACCCCCCTCTTCGAAGACCTCGCTGTTTTGAAGACAGGAACAGTTGTTATCTGCGACAAGCACCCTGACGCTGATAAACTGCATGTCTGCTCGGTAAGAATTGGGGAAGATACGTATCAGATTGTCTGTGGTGCACCCAACGTTCGTATCGGACTGAAGGTCGTTGCAGCTTTGCCCGGTGCGGTTCTGCCCGGTAATTTCAAAATCGGTAAATCCAAAATCCGGGGTGTAGCCTCTGCTGGCATGCTCTGCTCCGAACGCGAACTCGGCATCTCCAATACCCACGACGGCATCATGGAATTGCCTGAAGAGACAGTAGATGGAGCAAGATTTGTCGATGTCATGGAGATGAATGACACCTGTATTGAGGTTGACCTGACTCCAAACCGCCCGGACTGTACTGCCGTAATTGGTGTTGCACGGGAAGTAGGCAGTGTCATCGGCAAAAAAGTTGTCCTGCCGGTCAGTGGTGCTGCCATCACCAGCGAGACAAAGCAGTTTGATGTTGTCATCAAAGAGCCTGCACTTTGCCCGCGCTATACAGCCCGACTGATTGAGAATGTAAAGATTGGTCCCTCTCCATGGTGGCTGCGCAGGCTGTTGCTCAGTGTCGATCTGCGCCCGATCAACAACATCGTGGATATCACCAACTTTGTCATGCTTGAATATGGTCAACCCCTGCATGCCTTTGATTTTGATTCCCTCGCGGATAACAAAATTATTGTACGAACTCCGACCAGTGAAGAGAAGAAATTCACCACTCTTGACGGCAGTGAGCACATTCTTGAAGACGACACACTGATGATCTGCGATGCGGAAAAACCCGTCGCAATTGCGGGTGTCATGGGCGGCAAAAATTCTGAAATTACGGAGAACTGTACGCGGGTATTACTGGAGAGTGCCTGTTTTAATCCAGTCTCCATTCGTAAAACTGCCCGGAAGCAGAAACTGCCCACGGATGCATCCTACCGCTTTGAACGCGGAGTGGACCCAAAAGGTACCGTAAATGCGCTCAACCGTGCGGTAGAGTTGATTTGTGAACTGGCCGGTGGGGGGACAGCAGCCGATGAAGGGATTGACCGTTTTCCGGGACAGCAGGCACCTCTGGCCATTCCCCTGAGCGTTTCTCACTCCAACACTCTTCTCGGCCTAAAACTGACAGCAGAAGAGATTGTCAAACTTCTGGAGTCTATTGAGATTTCCTGCACAATAGAGAATGACGACCAGATCAATACCATTATTCCTTCTTTCCGAATTGATCTGGAACGCGAGGCAGATCTCATTGAAGAGATTGCACGCCTCTACGGGTATGATAACATTCCCATTACGCTGCCCTCCATCTCTATGAGTTTTCCGGAACAGGACAAGAACCGGCTGCAAAGACTCTTCATCTCAAAAGAGTTGACAACCATCGGCTGGAGCGAAGCGATCAACTACAGTTTTATCGGCACAAGCAAAGTTACACAGCTTGGTATTCGAGAATCGGACCCGCGGAGCAATCCCGTACGACTCCTCAGCCCTCTGAGTGAAGAACTTGCCGTTTTGCGCACCACTCTTCTCCCCGGCCTCCTTGACAATGTCCGCCGCAATATCAATTTCCAGCGCCCGGCAATAAAACTTTTTGAACTTGGCAAAGTTTTCTTTCCAAAAGGCGAAGACGAACAACCTGACGAAAATATGCATCTCGCCGGGATACTCTCTGGTAATCGCTATGGGGACCTTGTTTCTCCGCTCTATTACAAGGCGGAAAACGTCGATTTTTACGATATCCGTGGTGCAGTAGAATTTGTGCTCCAGGCTCTGCGACTTCCTTTCAGCAGTGAGGAAAATGGCCTTCATTTTCAAGCCCCTGAACCAGGTGAACCATTCTTCCAGGAAGGTCAGACTCTTGAGCTCTGCCTTGACAAAAAATGCCTTGGTTTCATAGGTAAAATTGATGCCGAAGTACTACGCAACTACTCGATAAAAAACGAAGTTTTCTATTTTGACCTTGACTATGATACCCTCTGCAGAGTAGAGAATACTGACAAACAGTTTTCTTCGCTTCCCGTTTATCCTGCTGTTCGCAGAGATATTTCGCTTGTCGTTTCAGTAGACATCAGTGCTGGTGAAATTCTTAAGGCAGTTCAGAGCAATACAGATAAACTCATCGAAGATGTAGAGATTTTTGACGTGTTCACCGGCAACAGGATTCCACAGGGATTTAAGAGTATTTCTCTCAGGATTACCTATCGTTCTGCCACGAAAACGCTCACAGAAAAGAATGTTGAAAAGGCACACGCCAAAGTGTTAAAAATGCTTACTGACAGGTTTGGAGGAAGTTTACGCGATGCATGACAAGGATAATCAGAACCTCACCCGCAAGGAACTTTCTGAAACACTTGCGGATCAACTTGGTTTTTCACAAAGCAACTGCGCACAAATTGTTGACAGTTTTCTTGGTAATCTTAAAGATTCCATGCTTCGTGGAGAATCGGTAAAACTGGTCCATTTCGGGACCTTTACGGTTCGTGATAAATCTCCCCGTCGTGGTCGCAACCCCCGCACTGGTGAGACAATCACAATTAAGAAACGCCAGGCCATCAGTTTTCGGCCGAGCAAAAAACTGAGAGAACAGGTTAACGACTGAAAGCTGTTTCCAGCCCCTGACGAGGGAAAGGCTTATGAGCCCAGAGATTCCGGACAAGCTCTATTTTAAAATCGGTGAGGTGGCAAGACTGGCGGATGTTCCGCCCCATGTGCTGCGTTACTGGGAGTCGGAGTTTTCTGCAATCAAACCAAAACGAGCCAACTCGGGGCAACGTCTGTACAAACGTGCCGATGTTGAATTGGTGCTGCAGTTGAAGATTCTGCTCCACGAGCAGAAATTCACTATAGCCGGGGCAAAAAGCCTGTTGAAAAGCGGAAAAAAAGTCAGTATTACCACCGAGAAGACGACCGGAGTTACACCTGCAGTTTCCAGGGAATTACAGACCAGAGTCAAGATTCCACTCTCTGCTGCATTGCAGGTGAGACATATAACCTCCAGCGCTGATGTCATGTTGCGCCAGGTGAAAAACGAGTTGCAGGCCCTGCAAAAGGATGTAGATTCGGGCAATGCCTGAGGGTTGTCTTTAGAAAGTTATCAGAGAGTTATTACATTTGTAAAGAAACGAGATTGACACCGCAGAGATGTCGTGGTAGATAACTCGCACGAGTCGGGATGTAGCGCAGCCTGGTTAGCGCACATGTCTGGGGGACATGGGGTCGGAGGTTCAAATCCTCTCATCCCGACCATTAGGATATTAAGGGCTTAACAGTTATTCAATAACTGTTAAGCCCTTTTTTTTATGTCTTTTCTACGGGGAGCAAGCCCTGTGAGGGGGATATAACGGTGGGAGTGCACACCATTGGTAAAAAAATCGGCACACCGCACATTACCCGCAAGACGCAATGCTGCCGTGTAGACAAGGCATGCCTTGCCACACGGTGACAGCAACTGTAGCGATGACGACAATCATAACGGGAACAACAATCGCAACCGAACATAATCCACTACACCCCGAAACCGATAAACCGCGAAATGATACAACCATTGCGGGAAATCAGCACGGGAGAGGTTTCGGTAGTGTTGTTGTAGAGACAAGGCATGCCTTGTCTAATCGAATTGCCACAGGAGGGAATTTACCACAGGTATAACTTTACTCTCGGAGTCCAGCACTTACCTCGACGTCTCGTTCCTCGCTTTGTCGGAGGATAAAATTTTGTCTGTAACCTGGAAGGGGGGCTATTATTCGATGTGCCCTTATGCCTGTTTTGAATTCGGTGACACACTTTTATAGGGAAATACTTTGTCGTAACACCAGTTATAGATATAACCGTAGACGACATAAAAGGAGGAAAATCCCATGTCTGTTACCAGAGCCTGCAAAGAATTCATCTCCAGCCACCACATGGTAAAAGGCAGAGTAAAGGCCATAAAGCCAGCCTCAAAGCCGACCGCCTGAAGGGTTCGCAGAGAAGGCGGCCGGTCCGCGAGAGAGCATCCCCTGGAGAGCAGAGCTTTGTCGAAAAGCACATTATACCCCCAGTTCCAAAACACCGCGCTGACAGCAAAAAATATGGTCAGGACACCCATGTGTTCCGTACGTTCTCCCGTTAACATACTGCTCACCGGGATAATGATAAACAAAGCCAAAGCTTCAAAACACACTGCATGGCGGATTCGGTCTGATCTTGTTCGTGGTATTACTGACCGCTTTGACATTTTTGCCCAAAGAACTAAAGGGAACATCGAATAGGATCGAAATACAAGCTGTTTCACGATACCCACATTTCAACCAGATACGAATTCGGTCAGGAACCGATCAAGGAATCAGATCAATTTTCCCCCGCCACTCGTGGGTAAAGAAATGATAAAGGTTGTGCCCTTGCCAGGCGCACTGTCCAGCCGGATTTTTCCTCCCAGTTTTACAATAATCCCCCTTGATACCGACAATCCCAGCCCCGTACCCTTGTTAAGAGCCTTGGTGGTAAAAAACGGATCAAAAATCCGGTCCTGTATATCTTCCGGAATCCCGGGCCCATTATCGTGGACCGTAATAAAGACACGGTCAGGGCGATCACCATGTTTCACATTGATCGAGATATCCCCTCCTGTTCCCCTGGTCTCCAGGGCATCCAGGGCATTGAGAATAAGATTCACAAACACCTGCTTGAGTTTCTGCTGATCCCCGTAGATCAGGGGAAGATCTTTCTCACTTTTTACAATCAGGTTCACTTTAGCTAATTTCACCTGATTGGCCACAAGACGGGTTGATTCCCTGACAATTTTATCGACTTCAAGGAGGGTTCGCTGCGTTTCTCCCTCCCGGGCAAAATCAAGAAGATTTTTTACGATCAGCCGGGAACGTTCTGTTTCGTTGACGATATCGTCAACCATCTCTAACTTTTCTTCATCTGAAAGGGTTTTAAAATCCTCTGTCAACATGGAAGCTGTCAAGAGAGTATTGTTCAGTGGGTTATTCAGTTCATGAGCCACCCCGGCCACCAGGGTCCCGATAGCTCTTAATTTTTGAGATTCAACTATAACCTGACGATTGTGATCCAGCTCCCGGGTCATATGATTAAAAGCCTCGGCAAGTTGCGAGAACTCGTCCCTGTATTTTCGTTTCCACAAAATGGGAGAAAAATCGCCCTCCCCAATACGGACGGTATAGTCCATAAACCGTTTGAGTGTCACTATCAGCTGGCGCATTAAAAAAAACAAGACAAAGGTCATCAGAATAAACAGCGCGGACATGAAGTACAGGGGAATGCGCCTTGCCAGCAAAAACATCCGTTTGACCGAATTCTGCTCTTTCTGGACGAGTTCCGAACCAAAGTCAACCATCTGACTGCCGAACTTGCGAAGCTGCGGCACAAGAAGTTCCCTGTTCCTGTTATTTTCGACCCTGCTCACCAGCAGCAGCTGGTTGTGGTATTTTTCCATGTAAGAGACCATGGTTGTGTAGTGAGTCTGGCTGAGAATTTTTTCTATTTTGTCGCTGTTACTGGTTACAATGGCATCCGCTTTTTTCAGAGAAGTCAGAGCATCATCCAGGTTCGTGCTATAGAGCAGATAATTCTTTTCAAAACGCCGGGCCTGCTGGATCTCAACCATGTATTTCCCGGAAATCTCAAGAAATTCTATTTTATGTTCCAACTTTGTCAGTATGCCGTAGGACCACCCGATAATGATGGCAGACAAAATAAAAAACAGGGAAAATGAAATCGTCACCTTAACCCGAATGCTCATGGACGGCCCCTGGATCAGAGGAATTTCTTTCGAGTCGGCAACATGAGTGGCGGTTGTCTTTTGTTCAATGGGATCAGACAAAACGGTTATACTCCTTATTCATAAACGCATCTGCATATCTCTCTATGGCCCTGTCATCATTCAAAACCGCATCAAGCTGTCGGGCACATACCATTAACCGACCAAGGGATTTAAGGGCCTCTTCCGAATCTGTCCTGGAATATCGCCTGAGCCATGCCGTAACAAGATCACCGTTGCGGTCCACACCAAATCCAAGCTGACGAAGAATCCTCTCCAGGAAGCGGGCCCGCCTGATTCTATTTTCATCGCTGGCCCCCCCACCCCTGAATCTGAAGTGGACATGATTGTTCTCGGCCCCCGGTCCAACCATGGCGTCCACCATGGCGTAATGATAGTCAAACCGGGCATTAAGGTTCAAATAGTCCCGTGCAACCATCGCATAGTTCTTTGACCAGTTTCTCCGGGGGCCTCTGTTTCCTCCAAGGACAGTCTCCTTAAAATCCGACGGCATTCCCCTCATCTGCGGCTCCCAGCGGTCAGGCCAGAAGAGCCGCTCATCCGCAATACCCTTCCATAGAGCCTGAAAGGGAATACTCTGCACCTCCGTGGGTGGTATTTTTTTCATCCCTTGCGGCGTTGAGTTGTCAAGATCGATGATGCTGCATTTCAAAGGCAGGTCGGTAAGGAGGGAACTGCTTTTTGTGTGCCATCCCCGAGTCTGTTTGTCCCCAAAACCAAACAGGGAACGGACAGACATCTCATGCATAAACCTCAGGGTATCGTGAATGGACCGACAGGAAGAGGCCTTAAAAGAACTGGCATCCGGATCAAGGAGATTCAGGGCAAGAACCAGATCGTACAGGGGCCCGGATTTTTTCTGGTGACGGTTCCCTGCCGAAATTCTTGCCATCACCCTCTCCCTGATACCAGGCCACCTGACCCCGTTGTACACTCTTCTCCGGGTAGCATTAACACTGACTCTTTCTTTGTTTAACAATAGCTGTGCACTCATTCCAATACCGAAGATACACGGTACCGAAAATTCCCGGGCCAGGGTCGAAAGATGGTCCACGGGGCTGCCCTCCATGACGAGGAGTGCAGCAATTTTCGGTAAAATAGTCCCGAGCTCCAGAAGGGAATGCTCGACAAGCACAACCGCCCCCTCCGGGATTTCAGCCCAATTATCCCCAGAGGTTAAAAACACCAGGGGGCCTTCAGCCCGCCCGGGAGAAATGGTGATTCCCGTCTCCACAAGCGGCGCATTGTCCTGCGTAATCGGTGGCCGAACAGATGAAAAATCCTGCCCCAGAGTCAGGTTAAGAGGGCGGGCCTGGAGAAAACGAATCTTCCCTTCTTTATCCATGGCCCATTCAATATCAAGTTCATGGCCGAATTCTACCGTGGCTTTCTGAGCAATTCGAGCAATGTCAAGAATCTGCAGAGGAGAAATGTAAACGCCGCTGGTCGTTGTTCCCACTGCCGCTTCAATTATTTTTGGGTCTTCTCTTTTTACAACCGTCCAGGTATCAGCCTGCTCTTCGCCCTTGACCATCCGATATGCCAGCCCTGGAACGGAACTGATCACCATGGTGTCGGCCTGAGGGGACTTTGTATCACGGGTATGGAGAACCCCGGCTGCGGCTGCATCCACCATGGGCATGAAAAGGACAGCCATGGGGGTGTCAACTTCACTGAAATTATGGAATGCACGATAGCCTGCAGCCCGGTCGGTAAATCTGCTGGCCAGTACGTTCAGATAGGCCGTAACAAGGTTTCCCCTTTGAATCTGCAGCTCACTGTCAAACTGACCGGCAAAGGAGTGGAGACCATCCTCACACACGGCAGACGACCTGACAGCCCAGGATCGGGTATTAAAATGCTTCTCAAAAGAATCAACCTGCAGGAACAGAGCAGAGACAATTTCACTGTCCACCGTCGCAGATCTGATCAATCGCCGGATAGTTTCAGTCCGAGACTGAAACAGGGCCTGATCCTCGATAACATCCATATCGTCAAGAAGCAGCCGAATCCGGTCCTGGAGATTATTGTCCTCAAGAATCCTGTTGTATGCCTCCGTCGTAACGATAAACCCCGGAGGGGTCAAATCCTCAAACTTCCTGGAAAGCTGCCATATTCCCATGGCTTTTCCCCCGACCAGATCAGAGGTTAATTCTGTCTGTGATGTCAGAGGAAGAACAAAGGGGCGCCGGGGAGAGGAGAAAACTTTATCAGAGGATCCAGGTGTACTGGACTCCGTCCGAGCGGACGCAAAGATGTTATCCGTGCTTTCCCCAATTCTAAAAAGAACCTGGTACAAATCGGAATGACTGTTTCCAGTCAACAGGTTAAGCTCCTGGGCCATGAGCAGAGCCCGGGTAATCAACCGTTGAATCGGGCCTTTGATCCTTTTGTCATAATACCGCATATGATTCAGGTCGGCTTCAAGGTCACTCATGATCTGAAGGGCCTGACCGTTTTTATTGAGCAGGGATCGTAAGGTTTCATATTTAAATCTGAAATCATAATCCATACTTTGGGGTTCCCCTTGGGGGAGTTGGGCAGACATATTGATCCTCCTTTAGCAATGGACACGTCACCATCATCGATGATTTTAATGGGGGCAAAACTACCAACAGACATGGATATAAGTGCAGTTTCACTCTTTGAGCCCACTGGACGCATGTACAATAAGTTCCTTGAAATCACCTGGTGTGAACGATCTTGCAATAAAAGGGGCCTTGAAACAGCTTGTATTTCGTTCCTATTCGAGGCACAGAATAAAATTTACCGCAGGTATATTAGTACCTTAGAAATTATTTTCGTTTTTTTTGAAAAGAATTTCGTGAAGGTACGTATACCGGCTTACCGTTCATCCTCAGGATTACTGATATCGGAGTCTAACGCTTGCCTCCGAAGATAATTTTTAAACTGTACCGAAGAAGATGGGCGAAATACTGGTTATTCGATGTTTTCTAAAATCAAAGGCCCCTGTGGCAGTGCCTCACTGGCAGTTTAAACGGTGACATCCCCTGTACACAGGGCGAGCCCTCTGTTATGCATAAAAGATTGATATACAGGATCTGCAGGAGGCGTCATTTAAGAGAGCTTCACAACAAATATCAAGATTTGATGTCAGTTGACCGGGTGTAAACGATGCCGGATCCACGTTTATGCCAAGGGCTTTAATGTGCTGACGTACCTGCACAAAAAGCTGCTCCATGAACACCACCACCGTTGAATCAAAAAGATCATTTTGAGTATTCAACTCCCCGTTAAACCACTCGAGAGCTAAAAAGAGCAGTTGATACTCTGGATCTGTAAGATCTGAGTGTTCTGAGGGAAGTAATTCCAGTGAAGAGAGTCCAACCGCAGGGAAGGAGGGAGCAAGGAGTGTTTTTGCAGTCAGAGTCTGCCGATCGTAAATACGATAAAACTCTTTGCCATATTCCGGGACCAGTACACTGGCATCGTAAACCATCATCCCAAGTCCTTCGACAACCCGCTCTATCAGAGTGACAACATAATGACGATCGAAGATATATTCTCCAAGGGCCTTTTCCCTGCCATCGTCAAAAAGAGCCAGCAGTTTTTTTGCATCTTCAATAAACTGCCCCAGACGGATCTGCTGGATAGCCACCCCATCCTCTTGTGCTTCTTTGTATCCCAGGTTTTTCAGTTTTTCTAAAATGCTCATCTCGCATCCTCCCCGGATCCGTTTCTCAAATGGTTGGTGAAGGGAGACAGCTCCTGCATTTACTCCCTGAATTTACACTCCAGTCAAGGCTCCGTTGATTCGTAATCCTGAGAAGGGAAATCCATGGGAACCCCCAGTGCTTTGGCCGCCTTAAGAATGATTTTTCGCAGATCATCCGGCCGGAACGGTTTGGCAATAAAATCAAAAACCCCCTGCCCCATAGCCTCCCGGGCCAAATCCATTTTTGCATAGCCGGTGATCATAATAACCTTGGTTCTGGGAGAATTTTTCTGCACATGGTCCAAAACCTGGAGGCCATCCATACCCTCCATGCGAATATCCGTCACGAGAATATCAAAGGATTTCTGATCCATCCTTTCCACAGCTTTTATCGGATCTTCAAACACTTCAACCACGCATCCAATTTTTTCAATAGCCGGTTTAAGGCGCTTACCGACAATGGGCTCATCATCCAGAAGTAAAACTTCCAGTGGCTTTGACATTTCAACTTCTCCTACGATATGGGGTTAATATTTCTTTTCACATGAACTTCCACAAAGTTTACCCCTTTAACCTTGCCGGCCAGTTCTTTAATCTTTGTGATTTTACTTAGTTTATTCCGATTTGAGGCTTTGCCAAAGATCACCACAGACCCATCATTGGACTCAACCCTGATATCAGACATGGTCTCTAAAAGAACCGCAGTCACCCGGGCTGAAAGAGCCAGGTTGGCAAGGCATTTTATGGAATAAGTCATCACCTGAAATTTTCGGAATGCGGCAGCATGAGTGATAGTTTTGACTGCTTCATCGGGATCAATCTGTCCCAGATTGATCACAAGGTCATACCGGGATAAATCTGTTTCATCATTCCCATAAGCAGCCATGGACCATTTTTTCCGCTGTCGGCATTGCACGACACGATCTCTTTTGGTTTTCTCCAGGAGTCCCTGATTCGCTGCAGCACGGTCATCCCCAGACAGGATGCGAACTTTCATGGCATGGGAAACCCCCAGGACATAGAGATGGGCACACAGCCCCTGACAGACAATGTTATCCGCCAGCATTCGCTCAAGAACTTCCCCCTCAATGCAGGCCAGATCATGTCTCCACTGGCACGATAACAGTTTCTGAAACAGGTGCGGCGTGGCTTCAAGCTCATTGCACAATTGTTCCGGGTCAAGATGATTTTTCGTCCCGATTTCGGCCATGATTTCAGGGCTCAGCAGGGTGTACCCCATTGCTTCAGCAACCTTTTCGGCAATTCCCTCTTCTGTTTCCCTGGCATCCGCAGAAATAATAATGATGGGCATGAGTTTCTCCTTTTAAACAGCCTTTTCCGGGGTTTTAACGCCAGAATGGGTCTCAAGGTGGTTGATCCCGCTGATATCCTTTCGGATCTGATCAAGTTTTTTTAACAGTTTTTTACTGGCAGTGTCTTTTCCCCGGGGATAAACCAGTACATTCCCATACTCACAGGTCACATTCAGAGTTGGAAAATCGTCCACAAGGGCAGCCTTGACACGGCAGGCAACTGCCAGATCCAAAAGCTGCTGCTGTCCCGCTTCCGTCGTCTGGAGAGCCCTGCTGCGACTTGCCTGACAGATAAAATCCACGGCATCATCAATAGAGAGTCTGTCAATACTGATAGTTAAATCATACAGGGCCGAATTCCAGGGATCCTCTCCAAAAAGGAACATGGTCCATTTACGCCGCTGCTGATCATCTTTTAAGGTAAGGACCCGGGCCTCCTCGGCGGTAATTTTATCCAGGGACACCCTGTTGCGGACACGGTCATCAAGGTTTTCCGTAATCCTCACCTTGAGGACATGGGGAATGCCCCTGAGGAGCAGGTGACCGGCCAGTCCATGGTAAACAATGTTATCATTTAAAACGCGTTCCACGAGGGCAGACTGAATATAGGCAATATAGGACTGTTTGTTATGGCTGTAGCGCTCGATAATTTTCGGAGGATCACGAATGGCGTTGATGAGTTTTATTTCGGGAACATTATACTTTCTGGAAGCATCCAGAAGGATATCCCTGCTGCTTAGATCAAAATTAAGTTTTTTGGCCACCTGTTCGGCCACCGCTTTTCCCATGGAATAGGATCCCCGGGATATTGTAATAATAGACATAACAAATCCTTTCAGGTTTTCAGGTTAAATACCATACAGCAGGCTGATCATGGCAATCATGACCACAAGAAACACCACGCTTACGAGGGACCCTGCCTTTATAAAATCGACTGTCCTATAGTGCCCGGGACCCATGTACAGGGCATTCACCTGGTGGGTAGGGAGCATAAAAGAGTTACTGGTGGCAAGCCCGACTACCAGGGCTGCCATTCGTGGGTCTACGTGGGCCGCAATCGCCATATTTATCACCAGGGGCACCAGCAGCACCGTTGCTCCGACATTGGAAATTACGAGGGTAAACAGAGTTGAAAGAAGACCGATAACGGTCAGAAGAATAAGGGGAGAGACATCCCCGATTACATTCAGTATTGTGTGGGCAATCCAGCTGGCTGCCCCGGTTTTTTCCGTAGCAATACCGAGAGGAATAAGACCCGCCAGGAGGAAAATTGTCCGCCAGTCAACGGACTGGTAGGCTTCATCAATGGAGAGAACCCGGGTCAGGACCATACCAAGAGCCCCGGTCATTAATGCCACGGACAGTTGAATCTTAAAGCCCATAATCATAACGAGAGCCGTAATCAGCCAGAATCCGGCCCAGAGTGCCTTTTCCGGACGCATCTCCTCCAGATCCGTGGGAAGACTGAAGAGCAGCCCCCCCTCTTTCTGCAGGGTTGTAAGGCGTTTCCAGGTACCGTGGATTTTAATAACGTCACCTACCTGGAGGGTAATATCCCCGAGCCTGGCACGATAGGTCTCTTTATGACGGTACACACTCAGGGGGGTAACATGGAAGCGATCCTGAAAGTTGATCTCCTTCAGCGTTTTTCCCTCGAAAACAGAAGGGAGTCCAACTACCGCATCCACTGATCCAGCCACCTCACTTCCCAGGGTATCTTTGTAGGTTTCCAAATTTTCTTTAAGAGTCATGCCCTGGACCTCTACCATCCGAAGGACATCCTTTTTCGCGCCACTGACCACCAGATCAACCGCCGAGCGGATTTCCATATCAGGACCAGGCGAGAACACACGGTAATCGGGAGGCTCAGTACAGGCCACAACGTTAACCAGATAGCGTTGCCTCAAATCCTTCACTCTTACAGGATCCCGATAATCTGTGAAATCATCCGGGGTCCTCAGCTCATATACATCGACGGCTCCATTCGCCATCTCAGAGGAGTGCAGAGCTGCTCCAGATGTCCCGGTTCCCGGGGCACTGCTTTTTGCCTCCTCACCACTGGGCAGAATGAACCGGCCCAGGACAACAAAACAGGTGATTCCGCTTGCCACAAGAGCCAGCCCAATGGGGGTAACGTCAAAAAGCCCAAAGGGCTTCAGATTGAAGGGAACCATAAGATCGTTTAAAAGGATCAGCGGACTGCACCCCACAAGGGTAACGGTACCTCCCAGAATGGCGCTGAAACCAATGGGCATGAGAAGACGTCCCAGGGGAATGTTCTGCATCTTGCTGACACGCTGGATGGCGGGAAGAAACAGGGCTGCCGCTCCGATGTTCTGCATGAAACTGGAGATCAGGGCCACGGTCAAAGAGATGGCAATGATAATCCTGGACGCGCTGTTCCCGGCAATGCGCAGCACCGGTGCAACGAGCTTGTTGATCATACCGGTTCGGTCCAGACCTGCGCCGATGATGATAACAGCGATAATCGAAACCACTGCATTACTGCTCAGTCCCACAAAGGCCTCTTTCGGTGTCACAAGGTGAAGCAGGGGCAGACAGACCATCATCAGAATCGCCACCACATCCACACGTACCCACTCGACAATAAAAAGAAAAATGGCAACTCCGATCATGGCCATTACCAGGATCATATCAAGGGTTAAAGGCTCCATACTCACTCCAGATTTGAGAGAACATCGAATAAACCAGTCTTTTGCCCATCTTCTTCGTTGCAGTCAAAATTTATCCTCCGACAAAGCGAGGAACGAGACGTCGAGGTAAGCGCCATACTCCAGGTAAGCGCTATACTCCGTGATCAATAACACCGGTGATAAACGGCAAGCCGGTATAAGTGCCTGCGATAAATTTCTTCCTGTGCCTCGAATATGAACGAAAAACAAGGTCCTTCAAGATTCCCTTGGATTAATATTTTTTTCGGTTTCTTTTTTCATCTTTATTCGAGTCCCCGCTTACTCACCGTCAAAAGGGAACATTCCAGATTACCGAGAACTTTTGATATCCAGTGGCGACCGGGCTTCCGACCACTATCCGGCAACTGCCGGTCACTGCCCCAGACAAGAGATTGAAAGGGAGGATGGTCGGCCAGAAATTTCATCAACTCCTCAGCCGGGTCCCCTATTTTAAGGGCAGAATTTACTTCTATCCCAGACTGAATGAAGGGCTGCAGAGATTCAGAGAGACACTTTCCCATGCGGATTTCAATGTCCTGAACAAGGCTGCGCCGGGGACCTATGAGGGTGTGTCCGGTAAAGGACATGGGTACGAGAATAAGCAGAGTAACTGCAGCATCGGTACGAATGGCGAGCTCCCGAACATAGACCAGGGCCTCGGCAAGTATGTTGTCATTCTCAAATAAGAGTAAAATATTACGAAACACAGGCAGCCTCCTTTATACATGGTATTTAGCAAGACCCATGCCAGAGTTTCGTTTTGTTACAACTCTCTTTAATTACAGTGTAAATTTTTTTTATCTTGGACAAAAAAGGGGGGGCCAACTGTTTCAAATTGCAACAGACAGAGGATCAGAACACGAAAGGAGTCAGAAGAATGGGGAGGAGAATCGTTTTGTTGCAGAACCGAACGGTGTGTTGCATAAATAACCGCTGCAGGAACTCAGGACAGACTGTATTTTTTCATTTTCCGCCATAGAGATGCCCGGTCAATGCCGAGAATTTCAGCGGTTCGGGTACGGACGCCCCCCGTTATTTTCAACAGATGAGCAATATAATCCTGCTCAAGTTCCGACAGAGTCAGGAGGTGCTCATCAGGTATTTTGTAGGTTTGCAGTTCAAGCTCAATAAGATCAGGTGGCAGATCGCAGACTCGAATCGTTTCATGTTTGCACAGGGCCGCTGCCCGTTCCAGAATATTTTCAAGTTCCCGGACATTCCCGGGGAAGGCATAGTCGCACAGAAGCGCCATGGCCTTTTCGGAAATAGCGTTGACCTGTGTGCCCCGGCGGCCGTTCAACCGATTGAGAATATGATAGGAGAGGAGAGGTATATCCTGTTTCAGTTCACTTAATCCCGGCAGTTTTATGTTCACTACATTAATGCGAAAGTAGAGATCCTTGCGAAACACACCCTGGTTGACCGCCTCTTTCATGTTCACCGCTGTTGCAGAAACAATCCGCACATCAATCGGGACAGGCCGGTTCCCTCCCACCCGTATCAGCTCCCCTTCCTGGAGAACTCTGAGCAGCTTTGCCTGCATGGATGGAGGCATCTCGCCGATTTCATCGAGGAAAAGAGTCCCGGTATCGGCGGTTTCAAGAAAGCCCTTGCTCCGATTATCGGCCCCTGTAAAAGCCCCTTTTTCATGACCGAAGAGTTCATTGTCCATGAGTGGTTCGGTAAGGGCACTGCAGTTAAAGGCCACAAAAGGTCCCTTTCTGCGAAGACTTGTCCCATGGATAGCCCTTGCAGCAAGCTCCTTGCCACTTCCGGAATCCCCGGTGATCAGCACATTGCACTCCGTAGGCCCAATCTGCCGGATGGTGGAGACAATTTCCCTGATTTTAACACTTTCACCAATGATCACCGGCCCTCCGGCATTTCTGGGCCACCGGGGAATGCTGCTGGTGGAATGCTCTTTGATCAGACTCTGTTCAAGGGCCTGACGGACACGCTCACGGACCTGGTCCGGCGTAAAGGGTTTTTCAAGGTAGTAAAAAGCACCCTCCCTGGTGGCCTCAATGGCCCCATCGAGAGAGGCATAACCGGTGATAAGAATCACTTCGGTTCCCGGACAGCGGGCCTTGACCAGGGTCATAAGGGTCATTCCGCTCATGGACGGCATCCTTATATCGCTGATCACCACATGGCAGGACTCTTTTTCAATATGCTCCAGTGCCCGTCGGGGATTGGAAAAAGTGGACACTTGATATCCCTCTTTCTCAAGGATTCGCCGCAGCTGTTTGAGGGTGATGGTCTCATCATCGATAATAACGATACAGGGGGTCAATTACTGCCTCCTTGCGGGCAATCTTTTAAGATAAATTTATATTAACGGGATGCGTACAATCAGCGCGACAGCAACGGTTTGAAAAGAGAAGGGACTCTCAGCATGGTTCAGTCACCAGCCATAGACCGGAAGCTGCCATGCACAGGTATCAAAGACACGTATCATCAGCTCATTCAGGCAGAAATATACCAGCTGAAAGCTTTTCATGAAACAGGTATTCCCCTGCCGGAAACAGTGAGGACACAGAGCCGTCACACCAGCATGATCTTCTGAGAATTACGCCAGAAATTTCCAGATGGGAATTCTATTTTTGAAGAAGTCAGTCACTTCTGTCGAAGGCGCTGTCAGCAGGTTTTGCAGACTTATCTCAGGAGTGAAGAATCTTTCCTCTGCAAAGAACGAATTCACCTTGCCTCAGAAGGTCTCCCGAGGAGCCACTCTCACTGTACTTACGCCTGACATTTCTATCAGAACAAACAATCAACCACACCAGGCTCTATCACAAAAGAGAACAGGGCTTTGATCTGGCGGGAGAATTATATCAATTGCGCTGAAGCTATGACAAGAAGCACAGAAAAGGAAAAGTCCGGGATCCACGGGTTTAAAAGAAGGAAAAATAGTGTATGCTTTTCACATTCATAGTACTCAAACTGACGTTACAGATATTATGCTGTCCTCATGTTTTTCCAACAAAGATTTCTTCTCTCTTTCCCGGGAGACCTGTGGGAAAGAGAGATTCGCGTCTTGCATGCCATCCGGCAAAATTCCTGCGACCCTGGGGGCCCACATGATTGACTTTTTGATGAGTTTTTCACCGATCAACCAGGCTTTTTTCGCCACTCTGTTCACCTGGGCGCTCACCGCCGCAGGTGCAGCACTGGTCTTCTTCACTGCGGCGGTAAACCACAAACTCATGGACTCCATGCTCGGCTTCGCCGCGGGAGTCATGATTGCGGCCAGTTTCTGGTCACTTCTGGCTCCCGGCATCGAGATGGCCGAACAGCTCGGACAAACACCGTGGTTAACAGCAACCGTCGGTTTTCTCTTTGGCGGAGTCTTCATGCGCCTGGCAGACTTCCTTCTTCCTCACCTGCATTACGGAGAGACGAAAAGTGAAGGAATTAAAACCTCCTGGCAGCGCAGCACCCTTCTGGTGCTGGCTATCACCATGCATAATGTCCCGGAAGGCCTTGCAGTGGGTGTTGCTTTTGGCTCTGCAGCAGCGGGACTCCCTGCGGCGACAATTGGCGGTGCAATCGCTCTGGCGATTGGTATTGGTATACAGAATTTTCCTGAGGGCGCTGCAGTGTCACTTCCCCTGCGACGGGAAGGGCTTTCCAGGTGGCGCAGCTTTTTCTACGGTCAGGCCTCGGGAATCGTGGAACCCTTTGCCGGGGTCTTTGGAGCTCTTTTTGTTCTCAAGATGCAGACCTTTCTCCCCTATGCCCTCTGCTTTGCCGCCGGTGCCATGATTTTTGTGGTAATAGAAGAGCTTATCCCTGAGTCCCAGCGACGTCCGGAAAACATTGATACCGTCACCATGGCCTCTATGTGCGGCTTTACGGTGATGATGATTCTTGATGTTGCTCTGGGATAGAAACAGCTCGTTTTCTGTCTCTCAAAGAGTACTGCCAGCCACAGCTGCCCTTGCGACTGGTGATAATTTCTATTTCGACGCCCTCCTGACAACGAGGGGGAGCAGGAGAAAGGGAAAAGCGGGAA
>Ga0172378_10000152_pt1 | contig 53865 bp, 52 predicted proteins | sample GrowelOW332metaG_FD_119755 | JGI IMG/M metagenome (GOLD analysis project Ga0172378, IMG submission 119755) | Groundwater microbial communities from an aquifer near a municipal landfill in Southern Ontario, Canada - Pumphouse #3_1 metaG | ecosystem: Environmental > Aquatic > Deep subsurface >...
GCGTTACTCAGCCGTCCGCCGCTCGCCGCCAAGTAGTAAACTACTCGCGCTGCCGCTCGACTTGCATGTGTTAGGCACGCCGCCAGCATTCATCCTGAGCCAGGATCAAACTCTCCATAAAAATAAAATGTACCGATAAATCGATACTCTTATATAACTCAATATAAACTGACGATGATTTGCACAACTAAATTGTCAAAGTTCTTTTTTCATCTGTATCAACTCCACAGTTGCTTCGCATTGTTTCTTGCGACCAGACTGTTAATAATCATACTGCATAACCAACCTAGTAGTCAAGGGTAATTTCAATTTAAATAGTTGACAAAAAGACAACGACCCCAATTATAGCGCCTAAAAGAGCCCCAATAGCGACTTCCAAGGGCGTATGACCCCTATAAACCCGAGGTGAATCCACTTTACTCTTTTGTTCTTTAATTAACGCTCTAATTGCCACTCCTTGCTCACCAGAAGACCTACGAACCTTCATTGCATCATACATAACGATTAGAGCAAACAACACGGCCAAGCCAAACAAGCCCGAATTCACGCCGTCACGAAGACCAATAACAGTCATCATAGCTATTACTGTCGCAGTGTGTGAACTCGGCATACCACCTGATACGAACAAGTACGCCCTAACTCCATTGTTCTCCTTCTTTATCAAACCAATTGTGTATTTTATGAGATGAGCTCCAAACCATGCAACAAAAATTACAATTAAGTAAGGAGACATCATTTCATATAGCATAATCTATGACTCTTTACTTTCGTCGCTAGAAACATCTTGGCATGGCATTAGCCCAAGCGAAGCAACCTTATCACCTTCACGCATGCGCATAATGCGAACCCCCTGCGTAGTCCTGCCAAGTGTCGGAATATCCTTTAACCCAACACGAATTGCTTGTCCTTCGTTAGATATAAGCAAGACCTCATTAGCGTCAGGCTCAAGAGTATGAACTGCAATTATAGGACCAGTTTTGCCAGTGACAACAGCTGCCTTTATGCCAACCCCTCCACGCTTATGTGACGGAAAATTAGAAACTTTAGTAACTTTTCCATAGCCATTTTCACTAATAACTAGCAATTTTTGACTATCATCGTCAACAATATCCATACCAACTACTTGATCGTTCGGTCGTAACCGAACTCCACGAACACCACGAGCTGAACGACCCATTGGTCGAGCGTCCTTTTCATTAAATCGAATAGCTTGACCAGCCGATGTTGATATAATAACGTCATTATCACCATTAGTCTTCTGAATCCAGCGTAAATCGTCACCGTCATCAAGTTTAATCGCAATAAGACCATTAGTACGTATATTTGCATAATCTTTCAATGGAGTTTTCTTTATAGTTCCTTTTGTGGTTGCCATAAACAAGTAACCTTCGTCGCTTGCACCTTTTTCATGTTTAATAATTGAAGTTATTTTTTCTTCAGGCTTAAGCTGCAATAGATTAACAGCTGCTACACCCTTAGTAGCTAAGCTCGCTGCTGGCACTTCATAAGCCTTAAGTCGAAAGATTCGTCCACGGTTAGTAAAGAACAATAGATAATCGTGGGTACTTGCTGTAACCAACTGATCGATTACATCCTCTGCCTTGGTACGCATACCGCGCTTACCTTTGCCACCCCTATTCTGACGATGGTATTCACTAACCAATGTTCTCTTAATATAATTTTCTGCAGTAAGCAAAATTACACTCTCTTCTTCGGGAATAAGTTCTTCGTCGCTAAATTTGCCAAGCTCATGATTAATCATATGACTTCGTCGATCATCACCATATTTATCTTTCATTTCAAGTAATTCTTCTTTTATTATACGCAAGATCTCACCTTCATCAGCCAAGATAAACTCAAGCTTCGCAATTAATTCAGATAATTCCTTAAGCTCATTTTCTATAGATTCCCTTTCAAGACCGGTTAAACGTCGAAGCTGCATAGCTAAGATTGCCTTTGCCTGAATCACAGATAACTTAAATTTCTCTATTAACGCAGCCTCAGCATCTTCACTAGTCCTGCTTGCACGAATAGTCTTAATAACCTCGTCAATATGATCAAGTGCAATCATCAAGCCCTCTAAAATATGAGCGCGGTCTTTAGCTTTTCGCAACTCAAATTCTGTCCGTCGACGAACAACTATCTGACGATGTTTAATAAATTCACTTAAAATCTCTTGAAGACCAAGAATCTTTGGTTGAATACCACCTATTAACGCTAGCATATTAAAGTGAAAGCTAGTCTGTAAAGAAGTGAGTTTATATAGCTGATTCAATATTTTCTTAGGGTAAGCATCTTTTTTAAGTTCAATCACAACTCGAACCGATCCACGTGCGCTCTCGTCACGAAGATCACTAATTGATGTAATTTTCTTGCTTTTTACCAATTCAGCAATTTTCTCAATCAACGTAGACTTATTTACAGCAAAAGGCATCTCAGTAATTACAATTTGACTACGCCCTTTCTTCGATTCTTCGATGTTAGCAACAGCACGAATTACAACACTTCCACGACCATTCTGATAGGCTTGTCTCATAGGCGCCCCGCCGTATACTACAGCTCCAGTAGGAAAGTCAGGACCCTTAACAAATTTCAACAAATCATCAAGTGTAGACTCAGGGTTATCAATTAAACATATAGTAGCATCAACAAGCTCTCCAAGGTTATGCGGCGGAATGCTTGTTGCCATTCCTACAGCAATACCAATTTGCCCATTCAAAAGCAAGTTTGGAAGCTTTGCAGGCAAAACTACTGGTTCTGTTTCAGATCCATCATAGTTGTCACGAAAATCAACCGTGTCCTTGTCTAGATCAGTTAACATCTCAAAACCAGGTCTATCTAGCCTAGCCTCTGTGTATCGAGAAGCGGCCGCAGGATCACCATCCATTGAACCAAAATTACCCTGCCCATTAACCAAAGTATATCGCATAGACCAATTTTGAGCTAAACGCACCATAGAGTCATAGATAGCTGTATCACCGTGAGGATGGTATTTACCCATCACATCACCAACAATACGAGCAGATTTAGTAAATCTTCCACCTGGTCGTAAACCCTGTTCGCCCATCGAATATAAAATACGACGATGAACAGGCTTTAGTCCATCTCTAACATCAGGTAGGGCTCGATCAATAATTACACTCATCGAATAACGAAGGAAGTTGTCTTCCATAACGTCTTCAACTGTTCTATTTTCAACAACGCGTGAGTGTGTTGTAACTTGTACAATTTCACCTTCAATTGGTGTGTTCTTGTCATCTTCCATAATTAAATATCTAACTCCTCAATATTTAGCGACTTAGCGCGTCCTTGTATAAAACTTTTTCTTAAATCAACTTGATCACCCATAAGTTTAGTAAAAATAGCATCAGCTTTTTCAGCATCCGCAACCCTAACTTGTATTAATACGCGATTATCAGGGTTCATAGTAGTTTCCCATAGCTGTTCAGCGTCCATTTCGCCAAGACCTTTATATCGTTGCAACATAGTAACACCTGCTTGTTTAGTTCGATCGGCTTCGCTATCTACTTTAACGCCTTTTTCTTTACGCCCAGCAATCAAACGATCTAAAATAGCATCACGTTCCTCATCACTATATGCATAATATTTTTTAGCACCGACTCTCAATAAAAACAACGGTGGTTTAGCCAAATAAATATGGCCTCCATCAACAACCTCTCTCATATAACGAAAAAAGAACGTCATTAGTAATGTTGCAATGTGACTACCATCAACATCAGCATCAGTCATAATAATTATACGGTGATATCTTAGCCCAGCTATATCAAACTGATCTCCGATACCAACCCCCATACCCTTAATCAGACTTACGATCTCATTATTTCCAAGCATACGATCAAGACGCGCTCGCTCGACATTTAATACTTTACCCCTAAGGGGGAGAATAGCCTGAGTTTTACTATCGCGTCCAGATTTTGCAGATCCGCCAGCAGAATCACCCTCTACTATATATAATTCCGAATCAGCTGGTTTCTTGCTTGAACAGTCAGCTAGCTTACCCGGCAGATTCAACCCATCGAATACACCTTTTCGAATAACATTATCTCGTGCTGCACGTGCCGCTTTGCGCGCTCTCGCGGCTAGCAGTGCCTTCCCAACAATCTTTTTAGCCACATTAGGATTTTCTTCTAAATAATAAGAAAAATATTCATTCATTACCTGCTCAACGTAGCGTCTAACCTCTGGATTTCCTAATTTATTTTTAGTTTGACCTTCAAATTGAGGATCGGGCAATTTAACCAAAATAATAGCAGTTAGTCCTTCACGAATGTCATCACCAGTAAGATTATCCTCTTTCTCTTTCAAAATGCCACTTTTGCGAGCATAATCATTAATAACACGCGTAAGGGCAGACCTAAAGCCTACTAAATGAGTTCCACCATCCATAGTTAATACGTTATTTGCAAAAGGTTTCACGGTTTCTGTAAAAGTATCGTTATATTGTACGGCAATTTCAATTATAGAATCTTCTATTTGCTTTTCGACATAAAAGATATTATCACTTGCAACATCCTTACCTACATTAAGATGCTTAACGTAACTTTGGATACCACCTTCAAAATAAAAAGATTCTCGTTCGTTAATTCGCTCATCTTTGACTAAGACATACACACCTTTTGTTAAATATGCTTGGTGCCGCAAATAATTTATTACCCATTGATAATCAAATGTTACAGTTTCTTTAAATATAGTTGGATCAGGATAAAAAGTAATCGATGTGCCTCTAACTCGATCAGTGTGACCTAATTTTTGAAGCTTACCTTGTGTAATGCCCTGTTTAAACTCAATGTGGTATAGTTGGCCTTTTCGAACAACTTCAGCCATAAAAGAAGTTGATAGCGCGTTTACAACACTAGAGCCAACACCGTGAAGCCCAGAAGACACTTTATAGCCGCTACCGCCAAACTTACCACCAGCATGCAAAACAGTAAGTGCAGTTTCTAATGCACTTAAACCAGTCTTGGGATGTTTATCGACTGGAATACCACGTCCATCATCTTCAATCCTAGCACCACCATCTTTTAACAAAGTAACTTTAATCTTAGTAGCATAACCTGCAATAGCCTCATCAATTGAGTTATCTGCAATTTCTTTGATTAAATGATGCAAACCATCATAACCGGTACTACCGATATACATTCCCGGACGCTTACGAACCGGGTCAAGACCTTCAAGTATCTGAATCTGCGCCCCGTCATAAGTATTATCTATTTTTTGCTTAACCACTATTAACTCCCTTATTCGTTTCAGCCTAATTCTAGCTATTTACAATATTATCATTATAACTGATAAATTGTGTTCACTCAAGCTATTGCGCTGAACATATTTATTATGCTAAAGTGTATCACAAGAGGTATAATAAAAAAATAAATACAATCAATATGTTTAAAAAAATAATATCAAACTTGCCTTTCAGTCCAGCATTAGTAGGACAATTAGCTTTTTACGCAAAAAGATTGCGAAAAGAAGAGATGACTAGAAAATTAGGACTAATTTTTATAGTTTTAGCTTTAATAGTTCAATCTCTTGTAGTATTCCAGCCATCAGAATCGGCTAATGCGTCAAGTCCAAGCGACATGGTCTCTGGTGGACTAGGACTAGGCGCAAATCGATCTATCAATAATTTCCTAAGTCCTTATGATTCAAACACAAAAAATCTTAGAGATGTCATGAATTATGTTGGAATAACTAGATCTGAAATAGCCTCTGCGCAATTCACATCATGGAAAGTCGAAGACAAACTCTCATGGGGGTTTGCACCAACCTTCAGCTATGCGCAAGGTGAACGGCAATATACCATAACTAACTCCGAAAAACAGCAAGTCACAACTATATATTCAAGGCCCCTAAGTCTACGAATGGATAAAAACACTGACATCTGGGGATGGGTTGGCCATTCAGACAAGATTGGATGGTTTTCTATTATGCAGTCTTGCGGTAACCTTGTAACTGAAATAACGCCTCCGCCCCCACCTCCAGCAAAATGTATCGTTAATTCAGAACTTTTAGCTAGTGACGAGAACTGTAAACCATGTCCAGGTAATTCAACTTTATGGATAGACGATTTATCATGCATACCTAATATCGTCAAAACAAAAAAAGCCACTAATGCCTCACAAGGTTTCGTAGACGCATCGTCAACAACCGCAAAAGCCAACGATCGAATAAGCTATACTCTTACAGTCGAAAATACAGGGCTCAGTCCTACTTCTGTAAAATTAGAGGAACATCTTGCAGATGTTTTAGAATATTCAACACTCATAGATAATGGCGGTGGTGCATTAGAAGAAAAAACAGGTGTATTATCGTGGCCAAACATTACGTTAGAGCCAAACGCTAAGCAAACAAGAACAATCGTAATAAGAGTATTAGCTGTAATTCCCGCAACAGCCCAAGGTACTAGTAACGAAACATCTTATGATTGTACTATGACTAACACATTCGGCAATTCTATAGATATTCCAGTAGATTGCCCAACTCCAAAAATAGTCGAAAAACTATCCTCTGAATTACCAAAAACTGGCCCAACAGAAAATATGATATTTATGGGTATAATATTATCAACTATAACCTACTTCTATGCACGTACACGTCAAGTTAAAAAAGAAATTAGGCTAATAAGAAAAGATACTAGCACAGGGACAATCTAATAGCATAAGAGGTAAATTAAAATGACCAACGATCCAGAACAATTACAAAACAACCAAGAAAATACTATCGAAATTAATAAATCGGCCGCTAAACAATTAGAAAAAATTAGAAGTAAAATTGAATCATCGCCAGAAATATCACCTAAAGACATAGAAGCTCCCATAGAAAGCAAGAAAGCCCGCATAGAAGCCTTCAAAACAGCGATAAGCATAGAAGCTAGTGGTAATGAGAAGAATAAGCAAAAAAGGCACACAGCGCCCTATAAACGCAGCCCAATCAACAAAAAACAACGCAATGAAAGCTATTCTCGAACCATGAAAAGAGTACAAAGCGAATTACCTATCAATAGTCGTATATTTAGTAAAATTATTCATAATAATGTAGTAGAAAAAACAAGTGACATATTAAGCAATACCGTCGCAAGACCTAATGCGATATTATCTGGCGCAGTCACAGCCTTTGTGCTAACGATATTAACTTATGCTATATCAAAGAATATAGGTTATTTATTGTCAGGCTCTGAAATGATTCTAGCTTTTATAATTGGTTGGATTATCGGTAATATATATGACTATCTCCGTGTTCTATTCACCGGCAACAAATCATAAATAATTATTAAGCTAATATAATCTACCTAAGCTTTATTACAACTTCTTCATTTGAATCATTAAGATTACCTTTTTCAGCTAATGGTGCTTGAGTCACAAACTCAGAGCCTGAAGTGTCTTTATTTATAAAAGACTTATCAATACCAAACTTTTCTTTCTTGGTTGTCTCTATCTGTTGTCGCTTTGTTAACCACTCATCCAAAAATGATGGTTCATTCTTGTTTTCAGACTTAATAGTCCGAGGGGCTGTCGCTATTCTATCCATCCTATCTTGTTGGGCTTTTTTCATAGCATCTAGTTTTACTTTTTTAGCTATATCACCAGCACCTAACCTTGCAAATATTTCCTTTTCAACTTGCGCCCTAGGACGACCATATTTAGTAGCTGATAATTTTTTAAGAGCATCACGCAATTGAGGATTAGAAGTCCCCATAGGTGGCACTAACGACATGCTAAAGGCAGACGAAGGTACTCCATTGATCATTACTGAAGTAATTGTTTGATAATTGGGTAACTTAGTTAAGTCTTCTGCATCAAAAGTTGGAGCATACTTTTTATATAATATCTCAGCGTCAGTAATACCAATACGACCACTGATAACAGTTCCTATGTTACCAATGATAGCCTCACGAATATTATCAGTTAACTGTGTCATAAACTGATTAGCAAGGACTAAATTAAGTCGGTATTTCCTAGCTTCAGATAAAATCGTAGCAAATGAATCTGTTGCGAAATTCTGAAACTCATCAACATAAAGAGCAAAATCTTCACGATCATCCTCTGGCAAACTAGCTCGACCCATTGCCGCAGCTTGAAATTTCATAACAAATATCATACCTAACAATTGTGAATTAAGCTCACCAGTTCGACCTTTTGATAAATTAACCAGTAATATTTTTTTATTATCCATAATATCGCGCATATTAAATCCGCTCTTCGTTTGGCCAATAACATTCCTCATCATTTCGTTAGACAAAAAAGCACCAAATTTACTGACAAACCAACCTAAAATTTCAGACTTGTTTGCATCACTAGTCTGAGCCATTTCTTTATTCCAAAAATCTAAAACAGTACGATCAGTAACATACTTCATTTTTTCGTCGGTAAAAGCTTGGTCGTTAAACACTTGAGGCACATCGATAAACGTAGCCCCATTAGGATCGCTCATAATAGTAAGTGCTGCATTACGAAACCAATGTTCATAACGTGGTCCTATAATCCCAGTATGCCCAGGATCATACAAACGATAAAGCATTGCAATTGATTCTTGAATCAAAAAATCACGCTGGTCCTGTGTTTCAAACTCAAATAAATTTAATCCTATAGGATTATCCATATCACCTGGACTGAAATATATTACGTCATCAACCCTTTCTTTTGGCACCATGCCAAGTAGCTTTTCAGCCGAATCACCATGTGGATCAATAAATGCAAATCCACGACCATCCATCATATCTTGAAAAGCTAAATTCTCGAGTAGATTAGACTTACCTGTACCAGTTTGACCAATCATATAAGTGTGCCGACGCCTATCATTGGTGCTAAGCCTAATTTCCTTTTTTACTCCACGAAATTCATTGTAGCCCAGCAAAAAGCCTTCATCCATAACTTGAGTAGGTCCATCAATTTGCTTTGCCATCTGCCTTTTTACTTGTGAGGTTGGAATATTGTTTTGATTAGGCAAATGAAATACCGTTGCAAGCTCTACGCTATTTAATACATTTTGCGTAACCGTTTGTGGAAAAAATCGAAAGATATAAGCAGTAACTAATTCTTCAATATCTTTTGATATATTAAATTTAAAACCATTGTTAGTAGTTGAATCAAATAAAGAAAAAGCTGCAATTATATTTTTTAATAATGCTTGAGACCTAGCTGCGGTATTAGACGAGGCTATAACACGTATTAAAGTTTCATATCCAGGATGACGAGTTTTTTCTTCAATAGCTTCCACTAACCCTTGCTCCAACGAAGATAATTGTTTATCTTCAGGCTTTGTATCTCCAACTTCTGGCGGTTTCCATAACGCCTCCATTAGGCTTTTAGGTTTAAGCATGTTAGTCAAACTATTGTTTTTAGCACCCTTATCTTTTCTAATTTTATTCGCAGCAAATATTGAATTCTTAGCCCAACCTTCAGCAGCAGGCCTAATCATTAACTGTATCGCTACTCCGTCATCGCGAGTTACAGTAGATAAGGCATTTAATAAAGAACGGGCTGCATCTCTCTTTGACTCTTGGTATGTTGCGATAGGATAAACATAACTTTTTTTAAGTGTAAATTCACCACCAATCGTTCCACTTATTTTTCCAGCTTGATTAAATATATTATGCTCTTCTACCTCCTCCAAACGAGCCGACGGATAGGCAGCCACAACAGCCTGCCTAACTATGTCAGTCAGCACAGTTGGCACAACAGCATAATAATGAATCAACCCTTCATAAGCCACTATCTCAAAAGATATATGCTTTTGACCATATATTTTGCTCTTAAAACCCTTAACTGCAGTACTAGATATAATATTGTACATTACTTGAGCTTGCGACAATATTTCTTCCGTAAGGTCACGTTCGTCACGGCTATTAGCCTCTAAATCATCACTCAATGGTGGTATATGTATATACATCGACACCATTTTTAAACCACGCTCGTAATTTTTAGCCTCGCGTAACGTCTTTTTGTATTGAGAAAATACGAATAATGCAACTATCGTACCAATAGATAATATAATAAATATAGTTAAAAGAAAATTTATCATAATACAGCCTCTAGCCTATAGTAATACCTATTCAGCAATTCCCAGCTCCCTTCCATATCTTTTCTTTATATAGTCAACCTGAAGCTTACTAACCGCTTCTTCTCGTTTATAGGGATTATCCTTTGTTTCGGACACTATCTTTTTTGCCCTATCGACCCATTCTTTTTCGATTAAATCATCATCGCTAGCTATTAATGGGTTACTAGCTACTGTTGTATCTTGTGCTACATTTATCGGATCATCTACCGGTGTTGGCAGCGTTGTTGTAAATATACCATCACTAGGCGATGCGGTCATTTCAGACACTTTGCCGAAATTTTCTGCTCCAATACCAACGTCTAACTCTGGGCCACTAATCATAGGCCCTGCCTCAACATTAACTCCACGGCGAACAGGTATTTGCTCTAAACTTGGCTTAGGTAATAAAATCTCTGGTTTCATATCTGTAATTATACCACGTCATTAACTTGGTTATGCCAACAATTTAATGTATTCTTTTTGATACATATAAACAACCCACGAGGGCAAAAAATAACACAAGAAAAAACTCATATATACCGATAGCCCCTACTGACTGCAAACCAACTAACATAACGGGGACAGCAGCAATTATAGTTGAATAATAATAAGATCGCTTAAAGGATATTCTTTCGATAGGCTTTTTTGTCGCAAATATAGTTGATGTGTGTGAAATAATATAACTAAACCCATATATTATATAGGCTGTTATCCCAAGAGACGATAAATAAGTAAGAATAAAAATAAATAGAATCATTAAAGGACTAGCTGAAACTGGTGCCGTAATGTTTAATAGAACAATTAGCAAGAAAATACTTGCAGCTGTAATTATTGAAATAATATTTTTTAGCATAACTACGTTTAACTATAGCATTTAAGTTAAAGAGTTAAAATAAGCCTGAGTGACAAACCTTAATATCTGAATTGCAACAAGCGCTCTAAAAAAAATATTTAGCGTGTGAATAACAGATCGGCCCGTCACTGCAGGCTGTACTGACCGCCCTAAGAAATCTTAGAGCAAGTATTTTGCATGAGCATAGTATTTTTTATTAATACCACTCTGTGCGAGCTACGCGCCATTTGGCGGAGCGTCGATAACGCCACAATAATGCATGATCTACAAAAGCAAACCACAATAAATTACCGTGTGTCGTTACCGAATTTCCGTCAAAAGAATACGGCCAATTACTTATTTTATTTATCAAAGTACATTTAATTTTGTTTTTTTGTTTTTTGTTATAAAAACTTATCTGTATATTAACATAAGGATAAAGCTTAGTCAACATAGTAGCCCAAATAAGTGATGTTTAAATAACTTATTTTGGCTAACTATGCTATGAATAAAGATATAAATAATTTATTTATACTTATAAACAACATTGTTTTTATAACTACGCTATATCAAAAAATAATTCACTCTAGTATAGCAAACGAACAAATAATATGATTATATAAAAAATATTATCGATCATAGCAAGCCCTATCAAAGCTATCATTTTAAACAAATTAATTATAAATTTTATTGATCAATGGCGCTACTACTCAGTCTATAACTAAATAATAATTACGGCACACAATAACTATACACAATACCCACATAACACAAACAGCAACATCACCCTTCGTCTACAGTTCCATAAACTAAACATAAAGATTTAATATAATAAACTATACTTATTTGATATATTCTATATCAAGATATATCATAATTTTCTAAATGTAGTGTTTTTTACTAGACTATTTTAATAATTGTTATTGACACAAGCGCTATATCGCCTTATTATGGTGATAGCTTCTGAATAAAAAACTTATACAGAAGTCAAAAACAAACAGATATTCAAAAACTCCACAAAAAAACAACCGTTCCTCGCAGGCGGTTGTTTTTTTTATTATACAAATACTCCCCTTTTCGGAGAGTATTTGTATATATGTGACTAATTTGGTGGAGCTGCGGGGAATCGCACCCCGGTCCGAAGGGTAATTGATCATTCTTCTACAGGCTTAGTCTTAACTTAATTTTTTACGACAATCCAGAACTAAAAGAAAGACAAAAAACGCCCTAATTGTCGCGCAATATGTTGTCCCACACTAGCGTTGCGACCCACTAGATAGGTAACCGACATACGTATAACACCATAAAGCCTCTATGTCGTCTGGGCAATACGATGGCTAGGATTAAATCCGAGCTGGCGCTAGAGCTGGCAACTGGAAAGCACTGGCAAAGCCAGATACCGTTTCAGCTACAAAGCTTTTAGCTTTAGCAATAACTGTTGCAGTTAAATTGATATACGTAACGAGTATATTCGACCTGCAGAATAACCTATTAAAATTCCTTCGTCGAAAGCTATAGTCAGCCCCAACGTAACACCTTAATTATATCATAATTTGCATACAAACACCAACCATGATTAAATAGTAATATTAATGGTTGCTCGAGTAATTACAGTCGCCCCTATTGGTTTCGATGGATTTATCGTCGAAGTTGAAAGTGATGCCACAAAAGCATTACCATCCCTACAAATAGTTGGATTAGGAAACAAAGCTATAGACGAAGCTAGAGAAAGAGTAAGAAGTGCAATAACAAACTCCCTATTAGAGTTTCCCAAAAAAAGAATAACTATTAATTTAGCACCAGCAGAACTACCAAAAGATGGTGCACATTACGACGTTCCAATAGCCCTTGCTATCTTGTGTGTTAGTGGTCAATTACAGCAAAAAGAACTTGATGGAGCAATTTTTGCAGGAGAATTGGCTCTTGACGGCAGTTTGCGTCCAATTAAAGGCGCTATAAACATAACCCAAATGGCGAAAAAAGCCGGTTTCAACCATATATATTTGCCGTTAGATAACGTCGAGCAAGCTAGCTTAATAAAAGGCATTGAAATATTTGGAATATCATCCATAAAACAACTATTTCTACATCTAAAGAAAGAATCAATCGTAGCTCCTTATGTGAGAATACCGTCAATTACTAAGCCTCGCCCATTGATACCACCCATCCTGGACGACGTACGAGGCCAAGAACAAGCCAAACGAGCATTAATCATAGCTGCGGCCGGCCATCACAATATCTTATTGTCCGGGACGCCTGGAACAGGCAAAACTATGCTAGCCAAAACACTAGCCAACTTGTTACCCGCTCTATCCCCAGAAGAACAGATAGCTGCTACGAAAATTCATAGCCTTGCAGGAAAAATAGACGGAGAAGTTATCATTTTAAGACCACTTAGGTCGCCACATCATACAGCAAGTCGCGTATCTATAGTCGGCGGAGGTAACCCGCCAAAACCCGGAGAAATAAGCCTAGCACATACTGGAGTGCTTTTCCTAGATGAACTACCGGAGTATCCCAGATCTACATTAGAAGCACTGAGACAACCCTTAGAAGACAAAAAAATAGAAGTTAGTCGTGCAAACGCCCACGTAACTTATCCTGCTGATTTTATGCTTGTCGCAACCATGAACCCGTGCCCTTGTGGCTACTTTGGTGATAATACAAGAGAATGCTCATGTACAAGTAACCAAATTATTTCATATCAAAAAAGACTGTCGGGGCCTTTGTTGGATCGTATAGATCTTTTTGTAAATGTTTCACGAGTTTCAAACGAAGCATTAATGAACCCAGGATCGTTGATAAATTATCAACATTCATCAGCGGTAAAAGCTATTAGCAACGCTTTGCTCATTCAAAATAATAGATATAATAATAGCACTATTTACAACGCTTCACTAACTAATAGAGATGTTAAAAAATATGCACCACTATCAATTGAAGCAAAAAAATTACTATTAACTGCATCTAACAAATTAGCACTTAGCGCTCGTAGCTATTTTAAAATAATTAAGATCGCTAGAACTATCGCAGATCTAGCCGGAGAAGCTGATATTTCAACAAGTCATATTAGCGAAGCGCTTCAATATAGAAAGTAATTTTTTACATAGCCCTTGAACTACTGTTGTATATCTGATAGAATAACTACCGAGTAATGCTCAATTGTTAAGAGATTCAATTAAGGAGACCTAAGATCAGTAAATCAATTCGAATTAACCAAGAGATTAAGGCCGAACAATTACGTGTCATTGGGCCAAGTGGCGAACAATTAGGGATTATGAACCTATCTGAAGCACTAAAAATAGCCGAAGACGCAGGAGTTGATCTTATTGAAATCTCACCAAACGCTAGCCCCCCTGTTGCAAAAGTGGTTGATTGGGGAAAATACCAATATCAAAAAACTAAAGAACAACAAAAGAATCGCAAGCATGCTAAAACAATCGAGTTAAAACAAATGCGTATGGGGTTAAAAATTGGAACAAATGATCTAGAAATTAAACTTCGCAAAATTCGTGAATTCTTACATGTTGGACATAAGGTAAAGATTCTCATATTCTTTCGTGGACGAGAAATGGCTCACAAAGAATTAGGATATGAAATGATTGACAAGGTCGCACTAAAGTTAGAGGAAGATGCAATAATAGAACAAAAACCTCAAATGGCTGGACGCAATCTAAGTATAGTAGTAAGGAGTAAATAATGCCCAAATTAAAAACCCATAAAGGAACCGCAAAACGTATCAAGATTACCAGCACTGGTAAACTAACTCGTCGCCGAGCATCTGGAGTCCATATGCTCGCAAAAAAGAGTAAAAGCCGCAAACGTGCTATTAAAACAACAGCAATCGTTAGTGGATCAATGGCAAAAAATGTTAAACGAGCGCTAGGCGTCTAAAAAGGAGAAAAAAATGCGAGTAAAACGAGGTGTTACTGCAAGAGCAAAGCATAAAAAAATATTAAAACTAGCTAAAGGTATGCAACATAACCGCACTAGATCTTATAGACTTGCCAAACAGGCCGTTATTAGATCTTTACAGTATGCCTACCGCGACCGTCGCAATAAAAAGCGAGACCTACGCGGATTATGGATCACCCGTATTAACGCAGCTGCTCGTGAGCTAGGCGTTAACTATGGAAAATTAATTTCAGGACTAAAGACGGCAAATATTCAAATCGATCGTAAGATATTGTCAGAGCTTGCAGTCAAAGAACCTAAAGCCTTTGCGGAAATCGTCAAAGAAACTAAATAATATAATTAAATAACTAAAATAACCACCTCTTGCATATAAGAAGTGGTTATTTTAATTGGCAGTCCATCGATAAGCCGGGTTCTGTCGCGAGTAATCATCTATCTAGCCGAACAGTTGCCTGCTCAATCAAGCGGATATCGATCTGCGGACGAGTAGCCCTTTATACAAATCTCCTTGCAGCTGACAGGGTTTACCTCCAAACCATGTCACCATGGCTTGCTGTGGGCTTTTACCCCACTCGTTTCACCTTTTCCTATAAATAGGTAGTTTTGTTTCTGTGGCACTTTCCCTAGAGTCACCTCCGGTCGCCATTAGCGACTGTCACACTCTATGCTGCCCGGACTTTCCTCTACATACCTTTTTGGGGCATATAGCGATTACTTAATGAACTGCCTAGTAATAATTATATCAAATAATTCAATTTTTTGGACTAACATTCAAAAAACGCCAAGGCTTTCATTCGACGCGAGATATTCCCTACCGTAAAGGCAAGGTGGGTGCTCGCAAAACATTTCCACGGAAACGAATAATTAAAGCTCCCTATCTATATGATATTCAGGAAAATCATGCACGCCTAACTTCACCTTGGACATCTATATTATAGCATTTTAAACTCCAAAAAAGTAACTAAACAAATTTAAAAAGAAACTAATTACAGCAATCATAAAAGATCCAATAGCAGAGCCAGCAAACAGAATAATCATAAAAACAATAATTATACCGAAACGCTCCATAGCTTCCATCCCGCGCTTAGCAAAGTCAGGTGCTAAAGCGTATAAAAGCCGTGAACCATCAAGCGGTGGAATCGGTATCATATTAAAAATAAAAAAACCTAAATTAACAGACACCATAATAGCAAGCATCTGACCAAACAAGTTTTGACTTGAAACTCCAAATATTGTCCATACGCCAAATGCAATAAATGCAATAAAAAAGTTAGTTAACGGTCCAGCCAAAGCAACTAGAGCCACGCCCCATTCACCAAACCGCACATTATTAGGGTTGAATGGCACCGGCTTCGCTCCACCAAAGATTGGAGCACCAACTAAAGCTAACATTATAGGTAAAAGAAGGGTCAAAAATGGATCAATATGTTTGACAGGATTAAGCGTTAGCCTACCTTGCAACCTAGCAGTGTCATCACCAAGCCAATCACTAGCAAAAGCATGCATAGCCTCGTGCAAAGTCATAGAGAATAGAATAACAAAAATGACAATTATTATATATGTAATATCAATATTCACAGACTTTAGTATATCAGCTTATTAGCACTAAAGCACGTCAGAAAAGCTTATTTTCTTGACGTATAAGGCAAAAAGCATTATACTGATACAGATTGTTAAAAATAAGTGGAAAGATATTATGGTAGCACGCTGCGAATTAACTGGAAAAGGTAAACAATTTGGGCACAATGTAAGTTTTTCCTTACGTCGTACCAATAGAGTGTTCAAACCAAATCTTCAAAAGAAAACTTTTGAGCTTGATGGGCAAAAAATAACTATGGTGCTTAGCACCCAGGCTATTCGAACGCTAAAGAAAAAAGGAATTATAACTTAATTTAGATAAAGTTAAAACCTAAAATACCCCTCGAATAAATATCGAGGGGTATTTATATTTAGCACGTAAACCCAATTAACTACGTGTTATTTCCACTACAGACATTGTATTAGGAGTTATAGGCAATTGCCTTAACTTATACTTAGATACTGTTTCAACAGGAACACCAAGCTCACCTATGAATAAACTAAGCTCGTCTTGTGCTACTTCATACTTCAAGGATTTATCACAATAATGAATAGGTATAACTACCTTTGGCTCAATCGCATGGACAACGCTTGCTGCGCTAACTGCATCAAGTGTATATCCGCCACCACCAACTGGTATAATAAGAACATCAATTAAACCAAGATTTTCTAATTGTTTATCCGATAGCTTCTCGTAAATATTACCAATAACCCCAATTCTTGCTTCGCCTATCTCAATTCGATACATAGTAGATATCAATGGTGCTTTTTCGTCATCAAGATGTCGTCTAGCTGGTATCCCTTTTATATCAAATCCTGCAACCCCATACTCACCAGGGCTTTCAATTGATAAAATTGCATCAGGATTATTAGTGCTAAACCTTTCCTCGGTAGCTAATTCTACAGCACCCTTGGTTGAAACATCTTTTAGCCCAACAAGCGATAACTTTGGATCAACTATTATTTTCGACTTTTTTGTAGTAATAACTACTGAATTAGCTCCTTTATATTCAATTTCAAACATAACTTACTTAAACCCCTCTTAATCCTTATTTAAAACTTTATCTTTATCGATAATTACACTATGCTTGCCATTTATGATCTCAGCGATAAACCTATCATGGCTACTAAGACGATAACAAAACTCATCATAAGACAGCACGCTATAATTAATCTCACGGCCTTCACTCTTTTCTATGAGCTTAATTAATACCTTAACTTTAGCTGGCGCCATATTACCAACAAACAATATATCAACATCCGTAGTTGACCCTTTAACCAGAACACCTGCGAATATAACTAGCCTTAGTCCAATAACATTATGCATAATCGAACTAAACTCTTTATTGGGAGTGTCCACAGGCACACATGAATTAACATTATTAGCTGAAACATTGCCAAAGATAGCTTTTAGCGGCAAATAATAATCGTATCGTTGATTAACTTGATAATACAACTTATTGTCCGAACTATCATCACTAATTATTATGCCTACTTTAAGCATATTAGATAATTCACGACGAACTGAATTAATCTGTTCATCTATCTTACGTGTAATTTCACGCACATAAAATGGCTGTCCTGGATTATCCAGGAAAAGATATAATAATTTTACTCGTGTTTTTGAACCAAATAATGCATCGATCATTCTTTTTCTCCGGATAACTTTCGTGTTCTATAATAACACGACTAGTCACACTTTGCGAGCTGATCAAAAAAATAAACCCTCAATTCATCAATTGTACCCCAATAAATAAAAGGGTTACGCCTTAGCCAAGTTAACTGACGCTTTGCAAGATGCCAATCAATTATAGCGAGTCTAGTCTTCATATCAACTTCAGATATTTCACCCAACAAATTAGAATGTACTAATATATAAGCATTACTCTTTAACGCCTCATTATCCCAACCATATATATCTCCTAACATCTTTGCTTCATTCACAACACCATCATTAAATATTTGTTCAACCCTAAGCTTAATTCTTTCTCGTAATAATGCTCTATCTGTTGTTATTCCTACAATTATAGTACCATCTATTGGGACCCTTCTCCTCGAGGGACTAGTTCCGCTTCGTTCAATAGCATTAATAATATAGCGTTTATTGTTCTTATTCTCTGGCAACAAAATATTATTAATGTTGCAATAATTACATAGCTGCTCAAGCGTCATGGCGCTTAATAATTCACGTCTACCCAAGTCAGCCTTTTTACTAAATTGATAATCAAAGATTACAGAATCAATATAAAGACCAGTTCCACCCACTAAAAATGGTATATTGCCCCTAAGTCTTATTTCATTTATCTTTTTTAAAGCATATGACTTAAACTCAGCAGCTGAAAAATATTCATCTGGATTAACCAAATCTAAGCCCCAATGCGGAACACCATCCTGTTCTAATTTACTTGGCTTAGCAGTGCCAATATCCATACCTTTATAAACAGTCCTAGAGTCAGCGCATATTATTTCACCGCCAAACTCCTTAGCTATTGAGATAGCTAAGGAAGTCTTGCCACTTGCAGTCGGGCCAGCAATTACAACTAAAGGACATTTTGCAAAGTTATTCATCATTCAACGCATAGCTAACTTATTAATTTTTAACATACTCCGTCAAATCATCTAGCTTAATTTTTCGTTCTCCATCTTGAGTACGTATACTAACTTCACGAGCATCTTTATCTTGTTGTCCAACTATAATCTGTACTGGTATCTTCCAATTAGTAGCTTCACGAATTTTCTTACCAAGTGATTCATTTCGATCATCAACGCTAAATCGAAGCTCGTTATACTTAATTGGCTTCATTAAGGTAATGCCACTAAGTATTAATTTAATTTCCTCTACATAGTCCAAAACCGTGTCGTTAATAGTTAAAATTCGAATTTGCTCTGGTGCTGCCCAAAATGGGAACCATCCACCAGTATGTTCAATAAATACACCCAGAAATCGTTCAATAGACCCCAAAATTGCGCAATGAATCATAACAGGTGTTTGAATGTTGCCTTCATTGTCAGTATATTGCAGTTCGAATCGACCTGGCTGTACAAAATCCAGTTGAACCGTTGCTACTTGATGTTCTCGACCAATAGCATCAGTTGCCATAAAATCAATTTTTGGACCATAAAAAGCAGCTTCACCTTCTTGTTCAAAATAATCTAAACCATTAGTAATAACGGCAGCTTTTAACTGAGCTTGTGCAGATTTCCACAACGATATGTCGCCTAAATAAACGTCACTATCATCTCGATAAGACAAGCGAACGCGTAATTTCATTTTTATGGTTGAATATAGTTCATTAGCAGTTGCCATCAAATTACTAATTTCAAGTTCTACTTGTTCTGGGCTACAAAATACATGGCTATCATCTTGAGTTATGGCGCGAACACGATCCAAACCACCCAACTCACCTGTTTTCTCGTCACGATAAACTGTTGTAGTCTCTAGATATCTAATTGGCAAATCACGATAACTGCGTGGACGACTTGCATATATCTGAGAATGGTGAGGACAATTCATTGGCTTTAAAACAAAGCTGTCATTTGTTTCTTGACTCTCGACCAGAAACAACTCATCACCAAATTTGGCCCAATGTCCAGATTTCTTATATAAATCAGTCTTAGTAATGTTAGGAGTCCAGACTTTCTCAAACCCATAACCAATACGTATCTGGTTAGAATACTGAGCTAAAACATCACGCAATATCGTACCACGAGGTGTGAACAATGGTAGACCAGAACCAACTAATTGAGAAGTTGTATAAAGATCTAGCTCTTTTCCTAATTTACGATGATCACATAACTTAGCTTTCTCAAGCATTTTAATATATGCATCTAAATCTGCTTGAGTTGCAAAAGCAACTCCGTACAAACGTTGAACCTGAGGGTTTGTTTCTTTTCCACGCCAATAAGCACCGGCAACACTCATCAATTTAAATACGCCTACCTCTTTGGTGCTTGAAATATGAGGACCACGACAAAGATCCATAAAATTGCCATTCTTATAAAATGTTACGTTATCTATTGCAGACTTCTTGTTAGTAGCTAAACCAAGCTCATCTATATTAAGATCCTTTACCAAAGTTGTACCCGAACGTTTTAAATCATTTAATAGTTCTTCTTTATAAGGTTGATTGGTTTCTTTAGCCCAAGCAATAGCCTTATCGATAGGCATATCAATTTTTTCAAAAGTATCCCCATATTTAATAATTTCACGCATAGATTTTTCTATCTTTGGAAAATTAGCCTCAGAAATTTTTTTATCGCCTAAATCAATATCATAATAAAAACCGCTATCAATAGCCGGACCAACCCCAAATTTTGCATCAGGCCAAATTCGTTGAACCGCTGCAGCTGTTATGTGAGCTAAACTATGCCTCATTATATGTAGTTTATCTTCATCCATTTCTTACTCCTTTTTTAAATAAATAAAAACATGCGATGTTTAAATTTAAAATAATAATTAAATCTATTTATCGCATGTCTCGGACCCTATATAACAGGGCGGTTCCACCGGACTTTCTGTGCGTTATCTCAGCACAAACACTCATAAAGCAACGTTTCGCACATCACTATACCCACGGAACTCAGTAATTAGTTAGTTTACGTCATCGTTCATTTATTATAATAGCACATTCTTGCGCTAACACTTCTATTTTGTTATTCTTGTAACATAAGGGTCCTTAGCTCATTTGGCTAGAGCGCCACATTGACGTTGTGGAGGTGGGAGGTTCGAATCCTCCAGGACCCACCAAAATCGATATTTAATTCATCACTGACAGTGGTGAATTTTTTATACCCACAGTTTTAACTAGTTTTCCACTTAATATTATACGTAATCAAACGAATATATATATCATAGATGATGTAATCTCATCATCTTTGTTCTATTGACATAATATAGCGTTTATGCTAATATTAACATATGGTTCAAAATCAACAGATAAAGAATATGCCAACCATATCACAACTAGAGCGTTTTAATTTAAGGTTCGAGTATGATAAGACATTGAGACAATTAAAGCACGAGATGCGAATACGTACGCTCGATTAATCACTTCTCTTTACAATTATCACCCGCAATAAATAAACACCAGATAATCCTGGTGTTTATTTTATAAACTTAAATAAACTATATTACGATCACTTAACCCGTTTCATTTTTGCTAATTGTTTAGCATGGGCCACTGATTGATGAGTGGCCTTATCAGTTACATCAAATTTATCTAAATATCTACCCATAAATAAAAGGGTTTGAGAATTCAATGCTGAAATTGTACTATATAAAATAGCAGTAAACGGCATCAAAACCCACTGAAGTACCATGAATAATGTACGTCGTCGTTTATATCTCTCAGGACGAGGTGGTAACATCTTAAATGAAAGAAATACAGTGATAAACAACCCAACCAATGCCACTTGCTGAAGAGTACTAACAACTTCAGGTAACTGATGCGCTGTAATACTTCTAGCCGCCTCGCTATTAACAAGTAATGGTATCCATCCGCCAATAGCAACTAGTATTGACGTGCTAGCAAGCGTTACATGGCCATCAATAAGCCTTACGAGGCGTGCAAGCCCACCAATCAATGGTATATTACGTTCACTCGTAAAGACCCTAGTAGCGACATACGGAACATCTGAAGCACCATAAGCCCACCGCCTTAACTGAATAAATTGAGCTTTTAACGTCTTTTTATATGTATCCGACAGCACCGCATCTTGATAGATGGGTATATATAAAGGCAAAACCGAATAATTACCACCAAAATAAAAATAGCTACGCCAATATTGATGACCGTCCTCTACTATTGTGCGCGTACTCCAAAAATCCATCTCTTCAAGCGCATCCATAGGCTGTGAATGTGCAGCAAAATTACGAAGTGTATGTGGCCTCATCGAACTAATAATGTTCCAAAACGAATTACCTGTCGCTATAACCCTCATTGGAGCTGGCACATCCCAAATATTACTCATAAATAATGCTACTGGCTGATAAGATAAGTGTTTACGGTCTTCGCTAACGATATACTCATAAGTAAGATAGTCAAAGTATTTAGCATGGGGTCGGTTGTCACTATCAAGCGTAGTAACTATCACATTTTTTGACAAGATTTTTTCTTTTTTAAGCCACTCTTTCAAAAAACGGCCAGCATGTGTTATATTGCCACCCTTACCTACAACTTCATTTGGCAAATCTTTTGGATGTTCTACTAGATGAAAGGCGTAGAAATAGCCACCGAACTCATCCTTCAGACTACTAGCTGTATCTTTTATAGACTTACCACCCCTTTCTTCATAAGCTAGAGTCAGTATAATCCTCTTCTTGTCATAAGTATTCTCTATTAATGACATTATAGTAGGTGCTAAAACATCATACGACTCATTGTAAGCCGCTATTATAACCGCATTATAAATTTGGGATGGTTTTGGAAATAAATCTGGATCAGCAGATATAAGTCGTAAATTCTCAACATGAGTAAATGAACCAAATGAATTTGATTTATCACAGCGCATAATTTTATATGAAGATTTTGAATCCTCTAAATCAGCTAATCTTGAGCACCAATTAATTTTCTCTGCAGCCTCTAGCCTATTCCGCCCCTGAATCGTATGTATGGCAATTCCCACAGCCTTCACTAATAGCGTAACTACAACTAATAATAGATAAATAGCGGCCAAAGCCGGGCTTATCAAAGACAGGATTACCATAAGAGCAAATACGCCATAGCTTAAAGTTGCTGGCAACATTTCAAATAAACGATATTTTAAAGTACGCTTGCCTAGGGGTATTTCTAAATCAATCATATTATAATAATGGCGTCCATACATTCAATAAAGCCATAGAGATTACCAAACCTAGCAACAGAATACCTACACCCAGCCAAGCAAACATAATAGCTAACGAACGATTATTGATAACTAATAGCTTTATAGAAATAATAATATGCAATATAGCTACAATTACCTCAAAGGCCACAAATGTTAGAAGATAAAACCATTGATCACGATATAAATGAGTTATCCCAAATTCAGAATAATGAGACACTAGTTGTAATTCGCTTGAATGGACAGAAAACCCTATAACTATAGCTAAAACTAAGGATAGCAATAGTATAAATGACAACAATACCAACAAATACCTGTCCCTAACAAGCTGCTTTAATGATTTTATGATAATATCTTTCATATTTATAACTAGTAGCCCTTGCTTATTATTGTTTAATAAAAATACCCTTAATGGAGCCGCTGTCCGGATTTGAACCGGAGACCTACGCTTTACGAAAGCGCCGCTCTACCAGCTGAGCTACAGCGGCACTCAATTGGCCACGACTATTATAACACCCCAATAGTGTAAAATAAACGCCCCTAATCTGTTGCACTAAGCTGAAAAAACTGCTATTATGTTTAAAGTTCACTCGAATTATGGGCTCGTGGTGAAGGGGTTATCACGCCTCCCTGTCACGGAGGAGATCGCCGGTTCAAATCTGGTCGAGCCCGCCAAATAAAAAATAGCCACCTATCCGGTGACTATTTTTTATTTGATTGATAATTCAATCGTAAAATACCTAATCATTACTAAAAAAGGATTTAGCTAAATCAACTCCATAATATTGTTCTAAAAATTCTTTCTTATAATCAAAGAATTTTTTACTCTTTATGCTATCTCGTATATTATCAACCGTTCGAACAACGAACCGTTCGTTATGGATACTAGCCAACGTCAACCCAAGAATCTCATTAGATTTAAGTAAATGATTAAGATAAGCACGAGTATAGTTTCGACAAGTATAACAATCACAAGAATCATCAATTGGAGTAAAATCATGCTTATACGCACTATTTTTAATGTTTAAGCGACCATTTTTAGTAAATAACGCCCCATTACGTGCTTGCCTAGTTGGAGCTACACAATCAAAAGTATCAATGCCATATTGAACACCTAAAAATAAATCAGCTGGTTGAGCTCCCATTCCTAATAAATGACGAGGTTTATTCACTGGTAATATATTATTAACCCACCCAATGATTAGAGGAATTTCATCTGGCCCAAAAACTCCGCCGATTCCATAACCATCGAAATCTCGACTACCTAAAAAACTCGAACTTTCCTTCCGTAAATCTTCTTCACGAGCACCTTGGATTACTCCAAACAAAGCCTGTAAATCTTCACCTTTCTCAACATGTTCATTATTTAGCGCTTGATGCCTTTTTAAAGAACGATCCGCCCATGCATGAGTTCTATCCATTGCTATCTTGATATAGTCATGGGTTGCCAACGGTGACGTTAGCTCATCAAAAGCAACATGTATATCAGCACCTATTTTATGCTGTAACTCCATAGAGCTTTCTGGGGTCATAAATATCTTTTCTCCATCAATGTGAGATCTAAAATGAACACCTTCATCCGTAATCTTAGCCAATTGAGATGAAGAATGAACAGCCTGACGAGAGTCTCCTGTTTTACTATTACTAGTAATATCAAGCCCCTTCTTATAAGCCATACCAAGAGAAAAAGCCTGAAAACCGCCGCTATCAGTAACAATTGGCCCATCCCAATTCATAAATTTATGGATTCCACCAGCTTCAGCAATAACATCAGCGCCAGGTCGAAGCATTAAATGATAAGTATTGGCTAGAACAGACTGACCACCTAATTGCTTAACATGCTCTGTAGTTAAAGTTTTTACAGTAGCCTTAGTCCCACCAACAATGAAGGCTGGTGTCTCGATATTACCATGGGGTGTTTTAATAATACCAACACGAGCTAATGTGCCAGCTAACTCATGCGTAATAGAAAAAGTTATTGCTTTATTCATAAACCTACTATTATACAGATATGTATTCTTTAACTTTATCTGTATTAAACGCATCATCTAGAGATTTAGTGAACGTAGTCAATGGAACTTGAATATATTCATAGCTAACTTGCGTATCATTAACATCCAATAATCTAATAATATAATACCCGTCACCTATAGTTGATTTAACAGAACCCGATAATTGCATTTTAGATAACTTTGCCGCAGCGGCTGACAAACCACCATCTTGATTAGATTTAGATATCCAGCCCGAAGTATCATACACAACCTTCTTATCCGTTTCTTTAGAAATTTTAGCTACTAATGAGTTAAAGTCTACGGTCGAATCACTTTTTAGCTCATTTAATAAGTTTTCAGTTGTTGCAGCCGCATCCTTGTCTATCGCATATACTACTTTTTGTCTAAGCAATTTTATTTCAGCCACATGTCGATATTCAGACGAGCTCCAACCATAATAGTCTAAAACTACAGCATCATATGTTTGTTGAGATATCTCACCATCACTAGACTGTCGCTGTTCCTTCAAAAAGCTTTCTAGCTCACTATCGCTAACTGATATATTCAATTTTTTTGACAATTTATAAGCATAAGCATCAGCAATAGCATCTCGCATTGATTGTTGTTTGATATATTCAATCTGCCTTTTACCGTCATCGGTCTTGGCAACCAATTTTTCTTTTTGTTCTAAATAATGAGCTGAGCTACGGTATTTTAGCAAATAATCGCTATATAGCACCGGTTGACCCTCTATTTTAGCAACCGGCACTGGCAACACCTTAGTTATACGGTACATAAATTCATTTGTATTTTGAACTATATATAATTGCCAAAAACCAATAGCCAAAGCCAAGATAAGAGCACCTAAGCTTATAAGTATAGCGTTAATAACCAGCCTATGACGAGCATACTGAATGGGATACTTAAAACGACGGCCTCCAGCCAAAATACGCTCACGATGGTGCGCTACTGTTTCGCTAGTAATCCTAGATGAAACAGGCACTTCTTTTCGTTTACGCAATTTATAAAATAGTTTTTTCATGTTCTCCTTGATCTTCTAGAATACCATTTACCGCATCTTGTAATTTATTATAAGTTATATCAGGGTGATCAACGTTGTGTATAACTAAATCGCCTACAAAAGTCTGTATGACAATAGTTCCAAACTTAAAAATTTCACCGCTAAACCCTGGTATATTATAGCTTATGTTCTGAACCTTGGATAGCTGTAGCTCTATAACATCCTTGCTGAATAAACCACGCTGTGTAACTTGTCTTATTCTTTGATCGGTAACTATATAAATCGTAAAATACCATAAAATAAAATGATAAAAAAATAACAACACTCCAATTACGAGCCCCCCTATAGATAACAAGAATAATTCAATATTATAACTCCATATAATTAACAATATTGCAGCAATAACAAGAGAAATAAGCAATATATAAAAACCCTTGCGCATAGCTATAATATGACGACGAAACACAAATAATACAGCCTCACCCTCTCGCTGACCATCAAAATCGCACTGTGTTCTATTTTCGATTTTTTTCTTTGTCATGAATATTACTCCTAAATATCAGTGGTACCCCGGACAGGAGTCGAACCTACAACCTTATCCTTAGGACGGATCTGCTCTATCCAGTTGAGCTACCGAGGCGCACTATACTTATTGTAGCAGAAAAAATATTATTCAATTCTTAACGTGTGAACTTTTCGTGTAAAATTTTATAATCACAAAGCTCACTATCAGCAAACCAATAATCAATTTCTTGTCCAGCTTCTGTTATGTCACCGCTAGCATGTATCAAATTCGGCGTTGATTTACTCTCGGTGTCTGCATAATCAAAACTAATATGAGCGTAATCCCCACGAATAGTACCAACCTCAGCTGATTTTGGCTCTGTCGAACCAACCAACTTGCGAACAAGCGAAACAGCTTCTATACCCTCCAAAACCATTGCAATAACAGGACCTTGCAACATAAAATCAACAGTTACGTCAAAGGTATGCTTACCCCTTCTTGACACCATTTTGCCTATACTTTCATAATGCTCATAAAACTGATCACGATTCGGAGTTATCATCTTAACACCAACAATTTTAAGACCTACCCTTTCAAATCTAGCCAATATTTCACCAACAACACCACGCTGAACCGCATCAGGTTTAAACATTATTAAAGTTCTTTGGATACTTTTTTGTGACATTATGACACTCCTTTTGTTAATATTTAACATTATAACAAAATAATATAGTCTGTGGTAAATTGATTATTTGAGTTATGCTAATAGTATGTATATGTCAGAACTAGTGTTGGACTACGTAGAACACCTTGAAGTCGAAGGCGGTCGTTCAGCACATACAGCCGAAAATTATACGCTATATCTTGAGCGCTTTATTGAATTTACTAATGATATTATTGTTGATAAAATCACAACTGAAATTATCCGAAAATATAGACTTTGGCTTAATCGATACAAAAACAATAATAACGACGAGCTCGCCACAATAACTCAAAGTTATCACTTAATCGCTCTTCGCGGCTTTTTAGGATATTTATCTAAAAGAAACATAAAAAGTTTATCGCCAGAGAAAATCGAACTTCCAAAAGTATCACGGAAACAAGTCACCTTTTTACATTATGATGAAATAGAGAGATTACTTGAACAAATAGATTTAAACACAGAGCAAGGACTCCGTGATCGTGCAATTATTGAATTACTTTTCTCTAGCGGCTTACGAGTATCAGAATTAACCAATTTAAATCGTGACCATATCAATACAAACCGACGCGAGTTTATGGTTAGAGGTAAAGGCAAAAAAGATAGACCTGTTTTTATTAGTGAAAACGCCAGTGCTTATGTAAAAAAATATTTAGAATCAAGAACTGACAATATACCCCCATTATTCATAAGTTACAGTCGCAATAACAAAGCTTCTATGAGTGGAGATTATCGCCGACTCTGTTCCCGAAGCATACAAAGAATAATAAATAAATATGCCCGCCTAGCCGGGATAACTAAACACGTTAGTCCTCACACTATGCGTCATAGTTTTGCAACTGACTTACTCATGAATGGAGCTGATATTCGCAGTGTTCAAATTATGCTAGGACACAGCAATATTAGCACAACGCAAATATACACACACGTCACAGATGAGCATCTTCGAGAAATTCACCAAAAATTTCATAGCGACACAAGCGAATAAACAAGAACCTAAGGATTGCAGTTACTAACATAGTCAGCTGGGTTATTTGTTATTCTAAAATTCTTACAAAAATTATCCTTTATGTTAATCTCCACCTCTGGATAAGGGAAATTAACATCAGTTAGCTCGACTCGTGACTTAACTCTCCTGAACAAATTACTTGTTCGACCAGTTGAGTCTATCTCTGGTTGAACTGCATTAAATGATACTACCTTACTATCACTATCTAACAACAAAATACGATAGCTAGTAGCTTTGTATAAAGAAGTTAAATTCAAATATGCTTTATATTCATCATCCGTAATAATATTAGGCAACTTTATTGTGGCGGAACATGCATATCCACCACCCGTTAAACTACTCTTACAATTTACCTGAGTTGGTTCATTAGGCTCATTGCGCCTATCATCAACAAAGTATTTCATATTATCTGGAATGCTAGATGGATAAAGGAACAATGTTCGACTAGAACCCATAGAATCATCATTGCTATTAAAGTCGGACAACGAGAATCCAGACTTATCATCAAGCTGAATTAGCTGAGCGCGCATAATCGATGGTCTGTTTTGGTTAACGCCAGAAGTCCAGTTATTTTGGCTTAAAAGTGGCGTACCTAAGTTATAAGAAGGCACATCCACTGCCATATCCGCTGTCTGTAAATCTTTTATACTAAACCATTCAATGCGTATAGTATCAAAGTCAGAGGACCCCACTAACGGCACCATTTTACTCTCATCTTGACCCAATGATCCTAAATAATCATTTGTTTGTAAATTAATCTTTACACAAGTATAAGCTTGATCTAGCGAATCATCACCTTCTGCCGTCTTAATCTTGACCTCACTAGAAAATTCATTTATATCATTTAATGTCCCCACTGCAGAATTGCACACAGAAGAACTAATATTTTCCTTAGCCATAGCACAGCCAGCCACGTCCCCACTATTGCAAAGGCTTTGATAACGAAGCAAAGCACGTTTTGCATCCTCAACGCCAGCTTGAGCAGAATCATAAGCACTTTGTGACAAATCAGCAGCACTAGCTTGCTGCTGATCCTGTATCATAATACGAACAAAACTTATAGTAATAACTGTAATTAAGAGTGTAGCAAATGCAACTACAAACAACGATACGGCGCCTTTTTCTTTTAACCTATTAACAATCACAACTTCAAAATCTCCTTTATTTGGCCGCATTGCCTGCTCGCACTACTATATTAAATTGATTAACCGAACAATATGACAGATCTGACCCATATTCACTAGGTGGCTTACAGGCTTTGTTAGAGTCTATTAAAGCATCTCTATCATTAGTCCCGACTATAAATTCTATATAGTAAAGGCTCTGACCCGTTTTCTTATCGATAGCACTATCTTTAGTGCCAATTGTAAATTCATGAATAGCTAAATCACTTTGGTCTGTACTAATTAGCTCAACAGCCTCGGACGAACTAATCTCACTTTCTGGATTTTTACAATAGCTAGTATTTGAATCCAACACCTTAACAAAGCGTATTTTTAAATCTGAGTCCGCATATGAATTAAGGTTACTATTATCATCTCTAATATTCTTACCGTAATTCCACACATAACTATATTGGCCCAAACACAAGCGTCCGCCCCAATCTTGCTCTATATAACGATCATCTCCAGTCAAACTAAATGATGCACTATCTGCAATACCACGTTGCAGCTCACTACTAAGAGAACTTCCCAATTGGTCTACTTCCTTAAGCGTTAAACCGCGATTATATATATTACCAATTTGAATTACCGTCAACGCAACTGCAATCAATAGCATCGACACAAAACCCATAGCTAACATTAGCTCAATTAACGTAAATCCAAATTTTCTATTAACGCGGTTCATATAACCTCACTATCGTGCCTAAAGTAACAGGTACAGATTGGCCTGGGCTATCCCAACAAGCCCGAATATGAAAATCTACATAATCAGCATTATTTTGACCGTTTTCTTTCTTGATATCAGGATGAACTGCCTCTATCCACAGCCCTTCAACTGCAGTTACCTGATCATCAGAATTATATCGTACTTGCGAATATGTTTGAGCCAAAGATAATTTATTATCCGCTGGCTTAATAAATTTAGCATTACGCGTATCAATAGCAAAGCTGCCTGCAGGAGAAGAACAGTCACCAGAAGCCATTAAGCTAAAATCAGAAGCCTGCTCATTGTCGCTAATATTTTCGAGCATACTTGCCCATTGCCCAGCAGGTGTAACCCCATAATCAAGGCCCGATTGATATGCTGCAACATAAGAAGAATTCAAGAATCGTAACGCTTCAGCCTGAGCATCAATCTCTTGTCTTACTAATGTAATCTCAAGAGCACGTTGCGATATAGCAGTCCCTTGGTTCATTATAGACAGACCACCTACAGCAGTTAGACTAAAGATAGTAATCGCAAACAAAACTTCAATTAACGTATCACCACGAATTTTTAATTGATTAATTACTGACATCCACTTGTTGCCTCTCCTTGAATGTCAACACCACTAGCACTAGTTGTATTAGCAGCCACAACAACCGCCATTCCACCACTAGTAAATAATCCATTTGAATTCAAACAAAGCTTCAACGAATTATCTAAATACTCCTGTTTAAGGATTTCATCAAAATTAGCCCCGGTAAACTTTGAGCTATTGTCAATAAGAGTACGTATAACACCGCTTGAAGGAGATCGAAGTATTAACATAGAAAATGCATTGCTTGAATACTTGTTGTCTGTTGACACAATCGAAGAGCCCCATTCAATATCATATGTCTCACTCGATAAATTAGACGATGTTTTAATACCATAAGCCTTGAAGGTATCTAAATCATTTGTCGCAGAATCTGCAACTAATGAAGGATATCCAATAAGATCTTGAATAACTAACCTATCCTTACCTTCATTGGTTATAAGTTTTCCAATAATAACACAATCAGACTGTCCAATCGGAGTGCCGGCGCCAGGACTTGTTACAGTTAAGGCGCTATTGCTATTACATGATAAGTTAGCATCCCTGTTGTTACTTATGCTAGCAACATTTGAATACTGCTTTTGCAAAGTAGCCTGCAAAGACGACACGCTGTCACGATAACGCTGAGCATTAATTGAATTACCCGTACCAACTAAAATACCAGCAACAAGTAAACCCGTAATGCCTAAAAATAGCATCGTTTCAATTATAGTAAACCCGGCTTTAACTAAGGACTTCATTTGCTTATAATTATAACATAAGCGAGTCAGCCATAGGCTTCTATATTAAGATTGATAAATATAAATTAACTAAACAATTACCGACTAATCCTGCGACCACAAACCCAGCAATTAACAAAGGTCCAAACGGTACATGAGAATTACGTTTTAATTTACCTGTAATTAATGAAGGTATAACAACCAAACAACCAATTAAATTAGCAGAGAATAAGGCAATAAATGCCAATTTCCAATCCGCGAGTAATAATGCCAGCCCTAACCCTAGCTTAACATCACCAAACCCAATCCATTTACCACGCGAAATTCCATAAAGCGCCCAATAAATACCGCTTAAGACCAAAACTGAACCCATTATATTTAGTAAAACACTAAATTTGTCCTGCGAACTAAATATAATCAATATAGAATTTAATATACCAAGACCAACTATCTTATAGTTTAGGCTATCGGGTAGCAAAAACCACTTTGCATCATAAGCAAATAAGGTTGCTAATCCAACTCCAGAGATTAACCATATAATTAAACGCGCAACCTCTATAGCGTCAACTAATTGATATGGCCAGAAGGTATAAGATATGACAAAGAACAAGGCAACCCCAAGTTCAATTAACGGCTCTAATTTTCCTATTGGCTTATGGCACTTACGGCATTTACCACGTAAGGACAACCAGCTTATAAGTGGAATTAAGTCATACCATTTCAGCTTATATGAGCAATTCAAACATTGAGAACGATCATTAAAGAACGAGGCCTTTGTTAATTTGTTTAAACGACTGTATTCATCCGAACTAATCGGTTCACCAACGACTTTATCTTGAGCTAATTGTCGCGCACGCAATCGCCACATAGAAGCCCCTGCGTAACTGCCTAAACAAAGGCCGGTTAGTATCAATGCTATATATATAATTAATTGTTCCATAAGCACTATCATAACCTATCTATAGCAAAAAAGTAAAACCCTATATAAAATAAGGGTTTTACTTTTAACTAGATAATACATTTTAGTTATTAACGCAAGCAATGCCTCCGCCTTCTAACTTCATACGTAAAGCAACTTTACGACCACCTTGTTTGTCAGTCAAAGTATCTCCATTACATACCGAACCAACAGTTACAGATATTTTTGGAGCCTCAGTAGAAAATGCTTCAATACCACCGTCAGCTTTAATACTAAAGCTATAAGATAAGCCTGATGATGGGTCAACAAAAGTATCGCCGCCTACGGTTAAGTAATTGGAAGCAAACGCATCCCAATCAGCTGGCAAACTACCTTTATTATTAGTTGTATAGTTCGTTAAAGCCACTTGAGCACGAGATAAATCATTTTTGCGTTGAGTGTCACGTTGATTTCGCTGTAAAGCAGGTAACGCAACGAATACCATCAAAAATATCAACCCAGCAATAGCCAAGACCAATACTACCTCTATAATAGTAAAGCCCTTTCCTCTTTGTTCAGTATTCATTAGAACTTTTCCGCCTTTCTTGTAAGTTTTTTCAATTGTATTCATGCTTATATTACTCTAAATATTAAATTATGTCTATACGTTTATACCGTTGACCAAACTATATATAGGCAACAAAATAGCAGCTACCATACCGCCAGCCACAATAGCTAATACCACCATTAAAACAGGCTCAATCGCAGTAGAAATAGTCCTAACTTGTTCATCAAGCTCGTCCTCGTAGACTTGAGCTGTCTTACCCATCATCTCGTCTATACGACCTGACTGCTCACCAATCTTAATCATCTGAGGAACTAACGAAAGAACATAGTCCTCTGGCTGCAATGAAGTAGACAGTGCTTTACCACCCTTAACCTTCTCGGCAGCACGAATAATGCTGTCACTAATAATTGAGTTATTAACAGCTTTAGCTGTAATTTTTAGCATATCCAACATACTCACACCCGTGCTAAGCAATGTCTGCCCAGTGCGCGCAAATCGGGCCATATATAACTTTTTAAACATATTTCCAAATATAGGTACATTCAATTTAAAGGTATCTATTACTTTTATTCCCTTATCGGTCTTTGTATATTGAAGGAAAAAATAAACAACTAAACCAATAACAATAATAATCAACCACCAAAAATCAGACACAAAGCTAGCTGTATTAACCATAAGCTTAGTCAAGAAAGGTAGTTCTCGTTTTAAATCATGATATAATTTTTCAACTTGAGGAACGACTGTAAAAAGCATAAACAACAGCACGCCAAGGATAACAAACAAAACTATAATCGGATAAGTTAAGGCTCCTTTAATCTTGCTAATCATAGCGGCATCTTTTTCTTGTTGATCAGCTACTCTTTGCAATGACTCGTCCAAAGTCCCAGATAACTCACCCGCACCAACTAAAGCTAGAAAAACTGGATCAAATACATTTGGATATTTAGAGAATGATTCAGAAAGAGTTTTGCCACCCTCAACAGAAGCCGTTATTTCTTGAACAATAGATTGTAACCTTTTATTCTCAGTCTGTTCTAAAACTGTATTTAAACTTTGAGCTAAGGGTAGCCCAGCTCCAATTAAAGTAGCTAACTGACGAGTAAACACAACCTTGTCTTTTGTTGTAATTCGACCAGTTATTCGAGCAAAGAGACTATTTTCCTGATTCTCTTCTTTTATGTAAAGAGGAGTAAAGCCCTGGTCAATCAACAAACGAGCTGCTGCAGATTCTGAATCAGCCTGAACTATTGATTTAGTAATCTTATTGCTGCTTTGATCACGAGCTTCATATATAAATTTTTTCACTAACTAACCTCTCATTAATCTCTCAAATTCAACTAAGTCAACAGCAACTTCATAAGCATTGTCATACGTAACAGTCCCGCTCTGAACCATATTAACCAAAGTACGATCCATAGTCTGCATACCCTGATCAGCACCAGTCTGAATAACAGCATCAAGCTGATGAGATTTACCTTCACGGATAATATTACGTACAGCTGGATTAGTTACTAAAATCTCTGCTGCTACCACCCTTCCACCACCAATTGCAGGAACTAGTCGTTGTGAACAAATTGCCATTAATATATTAGATAACTGCGCTCTAATCTGAGATTGCTGATGTGGCGGAAACACATCAATCATACGGTCAATTGATTGCGAAGCACTATTAGTATGCAACGTAGCAAAAACTAAGTGACCCGTCTCGGCGATAGTAATAGCAGCACTAATAGTTTCTAGATCACGCATCTCACCAATCAGCACAACATCAGGATCTTGACGCAAGCTTGATCGAAGCGCCGCGCTAAAACTGTATGTGTCATAATGAACTTCACGCTGAACAACCACTGATTTTTTAGATTTATGAGTAAATTCAATTGGATCTTCGATAGTAATAATATGTTGAGCACGCTCACTGTTAATTTTGTCAACAAGTGCTGCTAAGGTTGTCGATTTGCCGCTACCAGTTGGCCCAGTTATTAAAACTAAGCCCCTTGGATAATCAGCAAAGTTCATAACTATATTTGGCAATCCAAGCTCAGTGGTTGTCTTAATCTCGTTAGGAATTAATCGTAAAGCTGCTGCAATATTACCACGTTCGTGATATGCATTTACACGAAATCGCCCCAAAGTGCCAAACGCAAAGCTAAAATCAAATTCCTTATCTTTCAATAATATCTGACGTTGGTCTTGGTCTAATATCGCAAACACCAAAGATTCAACAGTCGGCTCATCCAACGGATTAAACCCCATGATAGGCAAAAGAGACCCATCAATACGAATCATCGGAGGCAACCCAACTTGAAGGTGCAAATCTGAAGCTTTCTTACGAACAACTTCCTCTAACAAAACTTCTATTTTTAATTCTTGATTATTCATTATTATCTACACCCTTCTTCTATGCCGTATCCGACGTAACGCGATTTACTTCTTCAATAGTTGTAATACCTTGCAAAACTTTCATATAACCATCTTGCCTCATTGTAACCATACCATGTTGTTGAGCGGTCTTCTGTATTTCAGCACTTGTCGCCCTAGCAACGATTAAATTCTGAATATGCTCATCAACATCCATAGCTTCGTATAGCCCCGCTCGACCACTATATCCCCTTGGAGACTGAGGGGTATCAATACCCTTAACTAAAGTATAAGCGCTTTGACCGGCTAGAGGCAAGTCTTTATAACCCAAATCCTGAGAAACTCTTGCAATATCAGCTGACGTCTTTGGTAGAAGGTGTCCAATTGTTGTCATTATATTCTGAGTCTCAATCGGATTTGACTGATATACCTCACGTTTTTTTGAGACACGACGGACTAACCTTTGTCCAATAATCGTATTAACAGTACTAGCGATAAGAAACGGCTCAATACCCATATCCAAAAGCCTTGGTAAGACTCCTGCTGCACTATTAGTATGCAAAGTACTAAATACCAAGTGACCCGTTAAAGCTGCTTGTACGGCCAAATTTGCTGTTTCGCTATCACGAATTTCACCAACCATCACAATATCAGGGTCTTGACGAAGAATTGAACGTAAACCACTAGCAAAAGTTAGGCCAACATCGGCATTAACCTGAATTTGGTTAACGCCACTCATTTTATATTCGACTGGATCTTCGAGTGTCACTATGTTTACGCTATCGTCTTTGATTTCTTTGATTAAGGCATAAAGGCTAGTAGTCTTACCACTACCAGTAGGGCCTGAAGTTAATACCATGCCATTTGGTCGACGTATACCCTTTCGAATAGCCCTAAGAGCTCGACCAGCATAGCCCATTTCTTCAATATTAAAATCACTACCTGATTTATCGAGTAAGCGTATAACTACTTGCTCCCCCCATATTACTGGGCTGATAGCTATACGAAGATCCACTTCTTTACCAGCAATCTTAACCGTAAATTGACCGTCCTGAGGCATACGATGTTCGTCAATCTTGAGATTAGATAAAATCTTTATTCGACTGACCAAAGCTGGTTCTATACTTTTTGGTAATTGCATTATTTCACGTAACATTCCATCAACCCTACAACGTATCTTTAAAGAACCCTCCAATGGCTCAATATGAACATCACTAGCACGGGATTTTAAAGCATATTCTAATATAGTACTTAAAGCCTTACTAATCGGTGAATCTTGAACTATTGTCTTTATTTCTCTGTTTGAGTCTTGCGTAGCCTCTACTTGGCTAGCTTTGGCAGCTTCACCTACACTAGACAAGTCAGTCTTATATTGATCTAATACGTGCCTTACGCCCGCCTCTGACGCCATAAAAACCTTCAACGGCCGCTCTATACGCCCAGCAAGATAATCCACCGCCTGAACGTTATTAGCATCAATCATTGCAACCGCTAATCGATTTTGTACTTCAGCCAACGGAACGGCCATAAAACGCTCAGCTATATCTTCAGGCAATAAACCTAAAATATTCTGATCAATTACACTATTCGTTAAATTAACATAAGGCACACCCGAGACTTGTGCAATAGCATGAGTCAATAATTCATCATCAACTATGTTCTGACTAGTCAATAAACCTAATAAAGGCTTATTTAATTCAGAAGAAGTCGATTCTGCCGTCTCTAAAACATCCTTGCTGACTAAACCTTCATTTATTAAAAGGTTAACTAGCTTCGTTTGAGTATCAGCAGTTAATAGTGCCATAAAAACCCCTTACTTAGTTCCGTTAATTTGAACTTGAACAGCCGGGTTAATCGCATCCTTGTTAAAAATACTTGAGCTTGGAGCTATGATAGAAGAATCAATCTTATCAATCGTCTTAACTTGTGCAGTTCCTGAGTAAACATTACCAAAAACACTTTTTGTAGCAAAATAAGCCACAAGTACGCTGATTGATGCTATTAAAATTACCATGGCTATATCTGTTTTTTTCATTATTTTACCGTTTTATCCTTTAGTTGTACCACTCGTGCTGGCTCATAGAATGCCCTTGCTTGCACGCTCAATGAACGAGTAGACCCCTGGTTCTCTATTTTTAGTGAAATTATATCAATAGTTCTAATTGATATTTCTAGGTTATGTAATGCTTGCTGTAAGGCATTCTCATCACCGCTTATAGTAAAATTAAACGTTATCTCACCCTGAGAAAGACTACTGCTAGAAGAATTATCAACAACAGAATTGCTAGTTAATGACTCAACACCGACTACCGGATTAACTTGTAATTTATTAAGTGTTAGCCCTGGGATATCAGATAATAACTTATTCTGTAAAGAAGCACCTAATGCCAGTGAATTAGCTTCTGAAGGAAGTGCGTCTAATATAACCTGTATTGCTTGGTCTTCATCTCTTGCCTTCGAATCAATTAAAGCTTGGTTAGCATCAAGTGCACGAACTTGCGATTCTAGTTCCTGAACATTATTATTGTTCGAATTCAATATCGCAATTGTTTTGTCTTTCTCTTGGATTACTCTTTCGTTAAACAAAAACATCTGTACCAAAAAAATCGATACAACAACAGCAAAACCAAGTAATGCCGAAACCCCAGCAACCCATAAAAACATCACTTTATTAGATTTAGCTATCTGAGTTCGCTTACGAAGAGCTACTACTTTTGACTGCATGTTACTGCTCCTCCGTTAAATCTTTAGCGCGATCAACAAAGATACTTTTTGGAACACCTATATAGGAGTCGGTAGCATTGCCGTCTGTTGTTATAATAAATGACAAATTACTAGAGCCTGGCGAAAAAGTTTCGTCAGCATAATCAAAGCTAATCGAAAACCTAAGCACTTTAGCACCAGAAGTGTCTTCACCATAACTCATATCAGAGGTACTAATATTTGATGCTAAAATCACTTCCTGCTGGTCGTCATTTTCATCCGTATATTTAATCTTAGCACCCTCAATAGTCTTTTTAAAAACCTCAACTGCAGCATAGCTATTAGAAGCCTGACCTTGAATAGTAATATTTCCAGCATCGGAATCGATAGTTAAATTAGACACTTTAATATTATTAGGCGATGGTGGAATAATTGCACTCAATATAGCAAAAATTCTTGAATCAATCTTTTTATCAGCATTCAAATTAGATATCTTAGTTAACTGATTTTGAATCGTCAAAGTTTTAGACAAATCCTCAACACTAGATAATTCCTCGCTACCCTGTTTTATGGCATTATCATTAATAGTGCTCCTTACCGGCTGAACAATAAAAACACCTATAGCCAATACAGTAACTATACCGACTGAAACTATACCAATCAGAATAGAAAACAAAATAACCTTAGAGCGAATTTTTTGAGCCTTTATCAATTCTTGCTTAATATCTGGTACAAGATTAATTTCAATCATTATTTATTTTTCCTCTGAGCAAGACCTATGACTGTTGCAAATTCGGAAGCAATCGAGCCTAACTGTTGTTGATCAGATTGTGCAACCCTAACTCTTTGCCAAGGATTTGCAACACTAGACGCAATACCAGTTTTTGCTGCAATATAATCACCAAACTGAGGAACTACAGCCGAAAATCCAGACAACAATATACCCCCAACTGGAGTATTTGGGTAACGCGTCTGAAAGAATTTAACTGACTTAATCAATTCTGTAACAAAATTATCAAGAGTAGCTTCAATTGATCGATATACTTGACCTTCCAATTTATCAGGCGCTAATCCAAACTTAAGGATAAACTGTCGCGCTTGATCATCTTGCACATTCAAATTTTGCGAAGCAGCTTTAACGATCGATCTAAGTCCAGTTGGAATAGTGCGCACTAATCTTGGGCTATCGCCAAAAGTAATCGCCAAATCCGTCGACCTTTCGCCTACATCAATAATCAATCTAGCATCCTTTATGCCGGTTGGTAACAATGAACGAATCATAGCAATTGGATCTGGTTCGGCTGCAATAACATTAAAACCAAGACTCTCAATAAATTCTAACCTCTCTTCGGCATATGCATTTGCCGTACTAGCCAGCAAAACTTCTTGTTGCTTTGGGTCGTGAAGAGATTGGCCCAACAAAGCCCAGTCAACTTTAGCCTCATCAATAGCCATCGGTATATACTGATCAATTTGATATTTAATAGTACTTCTAAGCTCCGTCTCGCTCATAGTTGGTATATCAACGACTGTAGTAAAAGTCTTGTTAGAGGGTAAGCCAATTGCGACATTCTTTTCTTTGATGCCACTTTGTCCAACTGCAGTCATAATTACTTCGCCAAGACGACGTAACCCTTCTGCTGAACTACCAATCGTAATTTTTTCATCAACAGGAGCATATCCATAATGCTGTAACGTCCAATTATCAGCGCCAACCGAATAAAGTTGCAGTACTCGCACAGCGTTTGTGCCTATGTCTAGTGCAAAAAAGTCGCCCACTCCTTTTAATAATGTCATATTACCTTTCATTATACATAAGCATTAGTAATAAAAGCAAGTATTAAATTAAAGTCTAGGGGGAAGTTCGGTTGTATAGACTGTCTGAACAAGACCATTGACCGCTGCTTTATACGAAGCCCACAGATAAGCATCGGCTCGTAAGTTAAACACCTCAGCGGGATCACCACTGTCGGCCTTAGGGTCAGAGCCAGCAGTTCGCCAAAGATACATCTTTTGTGCTGTAACTGGCCCATTAACAACTAAAGGTATATTACAGCTATCAACCGTCTTGGCTATCTCCTCGCAAGTTTTTATAGTCCCGCTATTACCCTTTGCTACCAGCCAAGCATCAACATTTGAAACGTTGTTGTTAATAATAATTTCATTAGCAATAATCACAAGCTGAGGTAATTGAGAAATGCTCGTATAAGGCCCATTATAATAAGTTTGATTCCCAATAATAGTGACTTTACCGGTTGCCTTTATTATAATCGTCTTGCCTTGTGTTAAAGTGCTCTCTGTTAATTTTATATCACCGGCGCTATAGATTCCACTTTCAAGACCATTTGGCTCTATTTCACCGAATATAGAAATACCATCACCAGCAAAACTAGCTTCAACGTCAGGAATAGATTTTGCATTTGTATAATTTCCAATAATCGTACTTGTATTATTGCATGCCGTCTCATTTAGAGAAACATTCGCAAAGCTAAGCTTACTATAGCCACATTTAAAGTTACTTAGGCTACCACCCCCAGCAAATGCAGCCCCAGAAGCCGTACCAGACACAGTACCTCCAGCAAAAATACCGTATTCAACCCAGCTACCAAATGTTCGTTGTACGCCATCTATAGATTTCACAGACGTGCTTGAGCTAACGTCAGACCCTGTTATTAAATCTCCGCCTAATACTTGAACTTTTGGCTTTTTAGCAACAGTAACACAAGCAGGTATAGAGTAGCTCCATCTCTTATTTGAACCAATTTCTTGATTATAGGAAAAAACCGACAAAGCATAACATACTTTTGTGCCCGCAACTTCATCGTCTATTAACATATCAGCAGTAGGCATAGATGTATTGCCAGAATTAAAAATACTTACTGAGGTAGATTGATCAGAGCAAGAATCAGCTTTATCTCCATCATCTTTAGTGTAATGCGCGCATGGATTGTCAGTGTCGCCTTCAGCAATAGCCTCCGGTACAGTACTACCAGATTTAAATATTAATTTAGAAAAAACATAATTTGTATCATTACTGTTATAGGAACTGTCATTATACACTTTGGGCATAAACTTAGCCAATTCGTCAGACTCAGCAGCAATCGAACTAGATATAACTGAAGGAGATAATTTATAAGTCTTTGCATCTGGCAGCCCCTTCAGCTCCCCAAGAGGATTTGCGCAAGACCTTTTAATAACATAAACAACACCGTCCAAACTAGATGAAAATGCATAAGACTCATAACTACCATTATCGCTAAATTTGTGAACATCCCTCTTTCCAGGAAAACTAGACCATACATTATACAAAAAACCTTCAGTGTTGACGTCTGTAGGATAAGAGGCATTAAAGCTAATTTTAATATCAGAGTTCATTACTTTGCCTTTCCAATCAGCTATATCAGTCGCATCTGGTATTGAACGATCAAAATCGCCATTATTAACACGCCCCCGCATTGTTTGGATAACATATGCAGCACCCACTTTAGCTCTATTATCTCCACTAGAAAAACTAGCCCCAATAGCGTCAATAAAACTTTGCTTATTTACTTGATTGTCAGCAACCATTGTTATATGTACACCACCAGGTATAACTGAATACGCGCCACCGTCAGCATGATTAAATCCATCGCCATAGAAAAACCCGTTTGCATAATCATCTATAGCCATAGCACTAAAATTAACAAAGATTAAACTAACTAATATAGCAATAAATAAAATAACAAAAGTAGACAAACTAAACGCAAATAACCTATGTCGAAAATTATTTATCATTTATCAATTTTTTCCAAATCGTTCAAACGAGCTAAATTATATATATAATCATCACTCTCAGAGTCAGCAGATGCTCTTTCTATATAAAGCTTGTAATATTTTATTGCATTAGATATATTACCGTTATTTTCTTCAAGCGAAGCAATGGCAGAAGCTGTTTTCTCAGTAGGAACTAGTTTTTCGGCTTCATAAAAATAAGTTAACGCCTCGCTATTATCGCTACCTGCTAGATAAGAGCTTGCTATAGAAGCCTTGTCTATATATATTTGAGATTTTTCAGCCTGACTTGTGCTATTGTTCAATTTCTCATCAAGAAAACTTTGGCTAGATTCAACACCTTCTTCAGATGCAATCTTGTAAGCTGCCTTATAATTATCAGCTATAGTTTCTTGGCTGGTGCTATTGTCTTTCTCATCAACAGAAAAACTACCATAAATATAATAAAAGCCAACAGACAACCCGACAAAGGCCAAGATAATTCCTATATAAATAAAAATCTTTTTATTACTAAAGGTAGTATTATTTTTCTTATTATTAAACATATAGTTTCCTAACCATAATCATAATATAATTAACTAATAAATACAATCGATATCTGTTAAAATAGAAGGATGAGTTTATCAATCGGAATCGTCGGATTACCTAACGTTGGCAAATCAACATTATTTAATGCCCTAACTAATAATGACATTTTAGCTGCCAATTACCCTTTTGCTACGATAGAGCCAAACACCGGTATCGTACCTGTTCCAGATGAAAGATTAGCAAAGCTTGCAAAAATGTACAAATCAGCTAAACTACTGCCAGCTACTGTAACGTTCGTTGACATTGCCGGTCTAGTAGCTGGAGCTAGCAAAGGTGAAGGTCTAGGAAATAAATTCTTAGCTAATATTCGTCAATGTGATGCAATTGTTCATATTGTTCGCGCTTTCAGTGACAACGACGTTATACATGTGTCTAATCAAATTAACCCCCTTAATGACATTGAGGTTATTAACACCGAATTAATATTAGCTGACATTCAGACGATCGAGTCTAGATTGCCGAAAGCCCTAAAAGATTCAAAGGCGCAACCAAAACTAAAAGATACTATAATTTACTTAAATGAGTTGCTTAGCTACTTAAGGTCCGGTACCCCCCTATCTTCAATTACTAATTTAAAATTAGAAATGATACATGACTTGCACTTGCTAACAGCTAAACCCGTTATTTACGCATTTAATATTGACGAAGCCACATTAACCAATTCTAGCAAAAAAGCCGAATTAGCTAAACTTGTGTCCCCTGCTCGAACAATATTTATATGCGCCAAACTAGAAGACGAAATAAAAGGTTTAACTCCAAAAGATTCAACCGAATTATTAGAAAGCTATGGAGTTAAAGAAACAGGTTTACTTCAACTAATCCATACCGCCTATGATATATTAGGTCTACAAAGCTATTTAACTGCTGGCCCCAAAGAAGTCCGCGCCTGGACAATTAAAAAAGGTTCTAGTGCACCTCAAGCTGCAGGTGTTATACATACTGATTTTGAGAGAGGTTTTATCGCGGCCCAAGTTGTCGATTACAATGATCTAATCACATTAGGTTCAGAAACAGCTGCAAAAAATGCCGGTAAAATGCGCACCGAAGGTAAAGAATATATCATGAAACCGAATGATGTCGTTGAATTTCGATTCAACGTTAGTAAATAATATCAATTTATTTTTTAAGTGGCTGCAACAAATAGAATCGTTCTTGGTTCCCTTTTGCTCCTGCTATGTCACTGTCGCGCTTGTTCTGAATAACAAAATAACCACGAGACCAATCTTCAAAATCTTTTAAAATTTGCCGACGCATAGCATCATTTTTAATAATACCCTTATTAGTCTGACCCTTACCCGCTTCAAACTGCGGCTTTACCATAGCAACAATCTGCGTATTAATATTAGATAAATGATTATACAAATGAGGCAATATATCACGAAGACTAATAAACGAAACATCAATTACTATAATATCTGGCACATCCAACACATAAAAGTCACGGATATCTGTTTTTTCATGTAACTCAATTCGATTATTATGACGCAAACTTGGATGCAATTGGTCTGTCCCAACGTCAACCGCATAGATTTTTTTAGCTCCATTACGCAATGCATAATCCGTAAAACCACCAGTGCTACTACCGACATCCAATACTAATTTATCTTTAAATTCAAGGCCAAGCACACCAGAAACAGATTCTAATTTTAAACCAGCTCGACTAACATATTGATTATCGGCTATTAATTTAATATCAGCATTCGGACCAACAAAACGACCAGGTTTAATTACTACCTGGCCGTCAACAGTCACTTTTCCTAATTTAATCCAACTTTCAGACTGAGAACGACTAGCGGCTAATTTGCGTTGAGCAAGCGCTACATCAAGCCGTTGTTTAGTCATAATTAGCTAAGCCTTCTTACGTTCACGATAAGAACTAGTCACAGTATCGACTGATATAATATCGCCAGTTTTTATGAAAGCCGGAACTTTAACAACTAATCCAGTTTCAAGTGTTGCATCTTTTAAGACATTACTGCTAGTGTCGCCCTTAACGACATCTTCACTATAAGTTACCTCTAGATAAACATTTTTAGGGAGTTCAACGTTAATAATATTGTCATTAAATGATTGCAAAACTAAACTCTCGCCTTCCTTCAAATAATTAGCAGCGTCTTCAACAACGTCAGCAGATAATTGAAATTGTTCAAAAGTTTCGGGGTCCATAAAGTGAAAATCAGATCCATCAGTATACAAATATTGAACAGTTCGACTTGAGACTTCAGCTGATTCGATTTTTTCCTGACCTTTAAAAGTTTTTGGGATAACACTACCATCAATAAGATTCTTAATCTTTACATTAACAATACTGCCTCCGCGACCGACCACTTTTTGGTTATATTCGACTACCTTAAAAGGCTTGCCGTCAATTTGAATGACGACACCCTTTTTTAATTCAGTTGGCTGATATGCCACAGCTCTAGCCCTGAGTTACAAATGGCAACAATGCTAAATGACGTGCTCGTTTAATAGCAACAGCTAATTGACGTTGCTGTTTTGCGCTAAGGCCAGTTTTACTAATTTGCTTAATTTGACCATAAATATCTATAAATCGTTGCAAAGTCTTTACGTCTTTGTAATCAAAATATACAGGTGTATCTTTTTTAAATCTTTTCATTACCATATAATATCCTCCAATTATCCTTAAAAAGGAATTTCACTTAAATCAATAGGTTTGTCGTCTATATCTTCTATAACGACATCATTAGTTTTCTTTGAATAGCCACCGCTAGGTTGACTCGAATTATCTTTATCGTTATTGCGATTACCGCCAACAAAATTAAAATCTTCAACAATGACATCAACTACTGAGCGTTTTTGCCCTGAGTCTTTATCATCCCAAGTTCGTTGCTCAAGACGTCCGCTAATTAACACTGGGCTGCCTTTTGATAGGTATTGGGCTATGACTTCACCGATTTTTGCCCAAGCAACACAATTAATATAGCTAACTTGATCTTGTTTCGTGCCATCAGCACTCTTCCAGCTACGGCTAACGGCCAAGCTAAAATTAGTTACACCCTGTCCATTTGTAGTGGTACGAGTTTCAGGATCACGAGTTAGGTTTCCCATCAAAATAACTTTATTAAATCCTTTAGCCATTTATCTACTCCCTTCCTTTCGCAACAGTCTCTGATGCGTTCGTTTTTGCTTCCTCAAGAGCTCTACGACCCTTTTCATCGGCAGTAACAAGCAAATAACGTAGTACTTCATCAGTAATATTAAGGGAATTACTAATCTTTAGTAATGCATTCGCAGGTAAAGCCAAATCAAAGTAGACATAAACTGCAAAATTTTCATTTTTAATGCGGTAAGCTAATCTTTTTTTGCCCCAATTATCTTCCTTGATAATATTACCGCCATTAGAAGTAACAAGTCCACGCAACTTGGTGAGCGACGCTTCAATATTAGCCTCTAGGTCGGGATGAATTAGAACAGTTAATTCGTATTCTTTCATATAGATTTCCTCCTCTGGAATCCTTATGGATGCTTGTATCTAGCACAAGCCGAGTTAATAACACTTTAATTATAACAATAAACTGTGGATAAATCTAGAGGCTATCGTTTGAGCCAAGCTCATCAAGGCTCGAAATCAATACTTCACGCGACCTAGCACCGTCAGCTGGGCCAATCAGACCCTGATCTTCCATATTTTCAATCAGTCGTGCTGCCCTGGCATAACCGACGCGCAATCGTCGCTGCAACAAACTAGCACTAGCTTTTCCACTATCAATTACAACTTTGATCGCATCTTTATATAAAGTATCCTCGTTGCTACTATCAAAGTCCATTACTACGCCACCTTTGCCGTTCAAATGAACGGGCTGACTAACAACTTCATCGTTATACTGTGGAGGCGATTGCATACGCAAATGATCAGCTATTTTGCAAACTTCCGTATCAGTCACCCACGCACCCTGAACACGTTTTGGTTTGCTCATGCTAGTAGTAAGTATCAGCATATCACCTGAGCCTAACAGTTTTTCAGCACCAACCTGATCAAGAATTATGCGACTTTCAATTTGAGAAGCAACGGTAAAGGCAATTCTAGCAGGTATATTAGCTTTAATTAATCCAGTAATAACATCAACACGAGGACTTTGGGTGGCTAAAACTAGGTGAATACCAACAGCACGAGCTTTTTGAGCTAAACGAACTATTAAAGATTCGACATCACGAGCTGCCACCATCATAAGGTCCGCTAACTCATCAATCACTATTACTATATAAGGCATAGCACCATTTTCATGATCTTGGGGTATACCGTCCTCATCTGCTAATGAAACTTTTTTGCCAGTTGAAGCTATTTTTTGATTATAAGTCTTGATATCTTTTACCTTATGTTCAGCCAATAAAGTATATCGTCGCTGCATCTCGTTAACCGCCCATTTCAAAGCGCTAATAGTTTTATCGGGTTCAGTAATCACTGGAGTTAACAAATGCGGGATATCCTCATACGGAGCCATTTCAACTTGCTTCGGATCGACTAAGATTAATTTCATTTCGCTAGGACTATTGTAATATAGCAAACTAGTAAGCAACGTGTTGATCATAACTGATTTACCCGAGCCGGTTTGACCAGCTATCAAAAGATGCGGCATCTTGTTAAGTTCTCCCACAATTGCCGTTCCCGATATATCTTTACCAACGGCAAAAGACAAAGGTTCTGTCTTTTTCTTCCATTGACTACTAGATATAATCGAAAATAGTCGTACGTCAGCCGCTTTACGGTTAGGTACCTCTATGCCAACCGCCTTTTGTCCAGGAATCGGAGCTTCCATACGTAAGCCCTGTGCAGCCAAATTTAAAGCTAAATTAGTTTCTAAGGCAGTTATACGAGTTAATTTAACCCCACTTGGAGGTCTAAGCATAAATTGAGTAACGCGTGGACCAATATTAGCACCTTCCATTTCTACGTTTATATCAAATTCATTTAATGTATTTTTAATTATTAATGCATTTTGCTGAACATCACCTGCATCAGCTGGAGATTGTTTTTTCTCTAATAATTCAATACTAGGTGATTCCCAATTAGGATCATTAACAGTAACAAGCGCAGCTTGTTCTTCGGCAACTTTATCGTGAACCATACTATTTTTTAATGTAGATAATTTTGATTGCTTTTTGTCTGAACTAGCTGATTCGTCAATATCAAGTGTTGGCACTCCAGCATTTAACTTAAAATTACCAATAGTAGTTGACTTTGGCCTATCAACAGCCGCTGCATTACGCATAATTTTTACATTTGCCTCTTGCTCGTCCATTTCTCGACGACTTAATTGCCACAATTTCTTTATAACTGAAAAAGGTGAAATTCGTAATATGAACAATAAAGTTATTATAATTAACAATACATATACAAAAACTGCAATAGTATTATTAACAAGAGCTAAAGTTCCGCTGTTAACTAAAGATCCAACAAAACCACCCGTAGCCTGACCTTGTTCATTCCTGAATAAACCAAACAAAGCCGAAAACCAAACAACAACCAAAGACGAAGCTAACTTTATAACAAAAGGCAAACGATTATTTTCTGATCTAAAAATCTCGACTGCAATATATAGAAACAGAAATGGCAATACGTAAACTGCATAACCAATACTAATAATAGCTGACTGATGTGCCCACTCGAGCACTGGCCCACCAGCGCCAAACCAAGCAACAATAAGCAGCGCTGATATTGCTATCAAGAATATCGCACCTACCTGTGCCCAAAACCCATTCGGCAAGCTATGCTGTGGTGTCGATTTTATCGAAGCTTTTTTTCGTGATGATTTTCTTTTCTTCTTTTTTGGCATAATCAATTCTTATTATAGGCTTTTTAAGCTCAAATTTATATGCATATTATAGCAAAATTTACCACATTTTGCAAGTAGCTTACGTTTAATAAGCGCGGGTGTCAATTTGAGCATGTGGTTCTGTAGCTTCACTGTCAGGAAATTGAGGCTTAGGAAAATCTCTTGGCGCAGGTCTTTGCGAGTAACTCTGACTGTGATTTTGAGAATCTGGTCTCTGTTGATTACGTCCTGTCGATAGGGTTACACTACCAACTTCATTGATAACCGGAATCACAATTGGAGTGCGGCGAGTTTGATCATACAAAATATGCGTAATCTCTTCTTTCAACTCTTTCCTAAAAATGTCCAAATCAACATGTTTACCAGTAAGGTCACGAGAGACTTTTTGCTTTAAGTACTGACGAATCATACTCATTAATTCTTCACTATCTCGTAAATATATAAACCCACGGCTAATAATATCTGGGCTAGTCAATAGTCGCCCACTACCCCGCTTTATAGTTAAGATGACCACAAACATACCTTCCGATGCCATATGAATCCGATCTTTTAGGACAACTTCAGAGACTGGAGTTCCATTATCATCATACATAACACCGCCAACCTGAACTCGACCAGCTTTCTTTACGCCCTTAGATGTAACCTCAATAATATCACCACTATCACATACAAATATGTTTTCTTTCTTTATACCAGCATACTTTTCAGCGATCTCGGCGTTATGAACCAACATATGAAATTCACCATGAATCGGTACATAATATTTAGGGTTAAGTGCATTAATAAGCATAACGTGGTCATCTTGATAAGCATGCCCTGAAAGGTGTAACGGTCCAATGCCTGTAAGATTAGTTTTACCATTCTGAATAACATCGCTACCTTCTCGCATCAAGCCATCGACAGTTCGTGCAACATATTTTTCATTACCAGGAATTGGATTTGAACTAAAGACAATTACATCAGAGTTTTTAATCTTGATAAATTTATGACTACCACTAGCCATACGGTTAAGAACAGCATTAAACTCACCCTGCGATCCAGTACAAACGATTGTTACTTTTCCGTCAGGTAACTTAATAATATCTTCCATTTTGACTACAACATCTTTGGGTACTTTGATAACACCGGCACGTAATGCTACTTCTAGGTTCTGAATCATGCTATATCCAGCAAAAGCAACCTTACGATCAAATTTTTTAGCTTCGTTTAGAATAATTTGCATACGATGAATCTGACTACTAAAACAGCTTAAAATCAAACGATTATTAGGATATTTAGTCATGATTTGACCCATGCTCTCTTGAATATCAAATTCACCAAAAGAATGTGTTCCAGCTGATTCACAGTTAGTTGATTCGTTCATCAAAAGCAAAATACCCTCTTTGGTGGCAATTTCAGTTAAACGATCAATATCAAGCTTTTTACCGTCAACTGGAGCGTTTTCAATACGCCAGTCACCAGTATTAATAACTACACCAAGCGGCGTACGAATTACGACTGCAGCACAGTCAGGAATCGAGTGATCCATTCTAACTAGTTCGATACTAAAGCTATCGCCTATTTGTATACGCTCGTGAGATTCTGGATTCATTTCGATATATTCGGGTTCGTAACCGCTAGTTGATTCCTCCATAGTCCGCGCAACCATTCCAAGTGTAAATTTCGTTCCGTAAACGGGTGCTGGAATCTTATGTGCTACATGACGATATGCACCAATATGGTCTAAATGACCATGAGTAAAGACTTGTGCGCGAATTTTATGCTTGTTCTCTTCAAGATATGTAATATCCGGTATTATGTAATTGATTCCAGGATAATCCGGTCCAGGGAATAAAAATCCACAATCTATAACAATAATGTCATTGTCATATTCGATAGCCATCATGTTTTTACCAATGCCCATTTCACCCAACCCACCAAGTGGAATTATCTTTAGCTTAGGGCCACTAGAACGTGGTTGTTTTCTTTGGTCAACAGGACTAAATTGTCGTCCCTCGTACCCGTTATAAATAGATTTATTAACTGGAATATTAATAAGATGCCGACTAGCGCGCGAATTAACATTTTCAGTAGTACGGCGTTGCGCCCTATATGACTCACCCTTTCGAGTGGTAGTGCTATTTAATATAGTATTATTTGATTTTTGCCGAGTTTGTGTATTCGGACGTTTGCTCTGGTCATCGCCTTGAGCTTTTGAGAGTCTTTGTTGACCCATATTTATATATTCTCCTATTTGTTCTTTTGAACATTTATTATTTTTGATAACTTATTAAAATCTTTGATAAGTATTGTTCGTAAACTACCATTATAAAGAGCTGCTGCTGGATGATACAAGGGTACAATTATTATCTTTTTATTACCAAATTGAATTTGGCTGGGCTGCCCATGAGCATTACCGATCTTTTGACCTGGTAAAAAATAGTTCATGCTATGCCTGCCTAATGTAACAACAACTTTAGGTTGTATGACATCCAGCTGACGTACCAAGTATGGCCAAAAGGCCTCTTTTTCGCTTATCATTGGATCACGATTGTTGGGTGGCCTATATTTAACAATATTTGTGATATAAGCATCGCTTCGTTTCATATTAGCAGTAAACAACATCTCATTTAATAATTTACCAGACGCACCCACAAACGGAACTCCCAATATATCCTCTTTTTTGCCTGGTGCTTCACCAATAAAAACAACATCTGCGTTTATATTGCCATCACCCATGACAAGGTTCGTGGCTTCTTGAGCCAAATCCGGGCAGATATTATTTCGTAAAATATCTGCCTTAATTTGTTCAAGAAGCAATCGTTTTTTATCTATCATTGTTATATTGCAAGTTTACGATTAGTAATTTCATTGTAACACACACTAAAGCTTAGTTCAAGATTGAGCAGCTTTTATACTAAGGCTAAGACGACCGCGATCATCAATCCCTATTAGTCGAACCTTGACCATCTGGCCCTCTTGGATAACATCAGTCACCTTCTCGACACGCTCATCAGAAAGTTCACTAATATGAACCATGCCGTCAATTCCTGGCATTATGTTAACAAAAGCGCCAAAATCTTTAATACTGACAACCTTGCCATCGTATATAGTGCCAATCTCTGGCTCTTCAGTTAGGCCTTTAATCCAATTTAATGCTTGCTCAATAGTCTTCGTATCAATTGCTGCAACTGTAATTAATCCGTCTTCTGCGATATCAATCTGAGCACCGGTCTCTTGTGTGATCTTTTTGATAACCTCGCCGCCCTTACCTATAACTGCACCTATCTTATCTGGATTAATCTTGATTTTCTCGATGCGTGGAGCATATTTGCTAAGTTTCTTGCGAGGTCCAGCCAAAACTCCAAGCATATGAGCAAGAATAAATTCACGACCAGATTTAGACTTAGCCAAAGCTTCGCTTAAAGTCGAAACAGGCAATCCATGAACTTTCATATCCATCTGAATGGCTGTTATTCCATTTTTAGTACCAGTAACTTTAAAATCCATATCTCCCGCAAAATCTTCGGCATCAGCAATATCACTAAGCACGTATGAGTTATCGCCATCTATCATTAAGCCCATAGCAATACCAGATACTGGTGTCTTAAGGGGCACACCGGCGTCCATAAGCGCTAAACAACTGCTACAAGTTGCCGCCATAGAGGTTGAACCATTTTGACTCATAATCTCGGTAACGCTTCGAATAGTGTATGGAAAATCTTCCTTAGATGGGAATACAGGGAATAAAGCTCGCTCTGCTAGGAACCCATGCCCAATCTCGCGCCGTCCAGGGCCACTTAATCGACGTACTTCGCCTACAGTAAAGCCAGGTGCGTTGTAATGATGCATATAACGGCGCTCTCCGTCAGTAATCTCCATAGTGTCAACAATCTGAGAATAACTTAATGGAGCAAGCGTTACTATGTTCATAGCTTGAGTTAAACCACGAGTAAAGATACTTGAACCATGAGTACGAGGTAAAACCCCTACTTCTGATGAAAGTGGCCTAATTTCGTCCAAAGTACGACCGTCTGGACGTAAATTATGGTCAACAATACCCTTACGAACATCTTTGTGTAAAGCGCTAGTAAAAGCTTCATCATATTCATCATGAAGCATCTTGTATTCATCAGCGCCCAAACTTTCACTCATCTCGTCATGGAATGCCCGTCGCAAAATAGATATAAGCTCGTTTCGTTCAGGATACTGCTTTCGCAAAGCTTCACCAAGTTTACCTTCGACCCATTTATCAACAATAGATTGTACTTCTGCATTTGGTAATACCAAATTATATTCTTGAGCAACTGGTGCAATTTTTTTAACTAATTCATTTTGTAATGCAATTGCAGGTTGATATGCATCAAAAGCCCAAGCCAAAGCCTCGGCAATAACCTCTTCGCTAACTTCATTAGCGCCAGCTTCAACCATAGTAATACCACTCTCGATACCAGCAACAACAATGTCTAAATCACTAGCTTCACGTTCAGCAGGTGTCAAAAAGGCTTTAAATTCACCGTTAACGCGACCTATCCGTAGTCCTGAAACTGGGCCATCAAATGGTGCACCTGTTAACATCAAAGCGACACTAGCCGCAATCATTGCAATAGAATCAGGACGGAAATTTGGGTCAAGGGACAATACATTTGAAACAACTTGTACTTCTTGGCGATAACCCTTTGGAAATAGTGGACGAATTGGACGATCAATCATACGACTGATTAAAATCGCTTCGTCGCTAGGTCGACCTTCTCGTTTTATAAAGCGACTTCCAGATATTTTACCAGCTGCATAAAACTTTTCTTCATAATTAATACTTAATGGAAAATAATCCAAAACTACTGGTCGATTGCCAACCACAGCCGTACCAAGTATTACGGTTTCACCATAAGTGACTAAAACACTAGCCGTTGCACGAAAACCAACTCGGTTAACTTCAATCTTTAATGGGCGACCGCAAAAATCAGCAGTAACTGAAAAAATTTCTTTACCACTTGGGTTAATAATAGACATAGCTGTCCTCCTTTTTTTATATCATTCGCCTAATATTCATCTTAGCGAATAAGTAACGGGTACAGAAATTTGTTATACAAATTACTCTATCCACCACTTAATTCACCTTGGCTTATGATGTGTTTATTATACCACAAAAAAACTCCGCAATTATTTGCGGAGTCCGAGAGCAGCGACAGTCGCTTTATATCCTTCAAAATCTTTCGATTCAAGATATTTAAGCAATCGTTTACGCCTACCTACCATCTGTATTAAACCGCGACGAGCCATATTGTCGTGCTTGTTATTTTTAAGATGTTCAGTAATCTCTTTGATACGAGTCGTCAAAACAGACGCTTGCGCCTGAGGACTGCCAACGTCGCTTTTGTGGGTTTGTGTCAAAGCAAAGGCTTTGGCTTTATTTTCTGCTGTAATCATTAGATATGTATTGTAGCAAAGTTTTACGCAGAGTTCAATACCTTTATTCTTTTATTTTTATTTACAAACAATCCCCGCCATTGTTGAGCTAAGATCAAATAGTCAAATAGTCAAAGCGGTCAATAATCAATTTCCTAGACACCTAACCGAAAACCCGTAAGCCTTA
>Ga0172378_10000153_pt1 | contig 53610 bp, 30 predicted proteins | sample GrowelOW332metaG_FD_119755 | JGI IMG/M metagenome (GOLD analysis project Ga0172378, IMG submission 119755) | Groundwater microbial communities from an aquifer near a municipal landfill in Southern Ontario, Canada - Pumphouse #3_1 metaG | ecosystem: Environmental > Aquatic > Deep subsurface >...
ACCCGCAGACATAAATATACTTACAATCTATTTAAAAAAGAATAAATACAAAGTAGGTAAACAAAATGACTAATTTTGAAATTATATCACAAACATTATTAGATAATAATTTTCAATTACAAGTTGAGCAGATAAATAAATTAGAAAAATTTTATGATTTATTAATAGATTATAATACAAAGATTAATTTAACGAGTATTACAGATATTTATGAAGTCAGTTTAAAACATTTTGTTGATTCATTGTTTCATATGAAACATTACAAAGAAAATTCCACAGTTCTGGATATAGGAACTGGGGCAGGTTTTCCAGGAATACCTCTTGCTATTGCTAGAAGTGATTTGCAAATTACTTTGGTAGATAGTTTGAATAAAAGAGTAGACTTTTTAAATTTGGTAATAAAAGAACTCGATTTACAAAATGTCAAAGCCTTTCACTCACGAGCCCAAGAGTTTTGTACAAAAGAATATAGGGAAAAATTTGATTATTGTATAGCAAGAGCAGTTGCCCCATTGAATATACTTTTAGAATTATGCTTGCCTTTTGTGGCAATTAACGGAGAATTCGTAGGCTATAAGTCATTAAGCCTAGAAAATGAATTGAAAGAGGCAGATTTTGCTATAAACACTTTGGGTGGCAAATTAATTACCATTTCAAAATATATGCTTAATACTAAATTATTAAATACTATTTATCCGCAAAAACTTGAATACAATGAACCTATTACACGAAATATAGTAGAAATATCAAAGATTAAACATACAAAAACGATTTATCCAAGACTTAAAAACATTATTAAATTAAACCCTTTAACTAATAAGAAAAAATAAATAATGTTTCATATGAAACAATATTTGATAAAAAGAGTATTTTAAATACTCTTTTTTGTTTATAAGAACTAGATTAAATAGTCTTTATTAAATTACAAACCACTTTTCAGGCTAAGTACACTTATAAATAACAATAGAAAATATTTAATTTTTGACTAAATTAAGTACACCTAAAAAAATAGGCTATAAAAAGGATTTTAAAAACAACCTAAATAAAAAGCCAAATTACATACTGTGGTAAATAATATTAATTTAATAACTGATTCATTTGGCAATACTTAGACAACAATATCTAGAAAAAAATATTTAAACTTTATTGATAGAATAATAAAACACTGCTAAAATAATTTATTTTTATCTTTATCACTCATTACTTTGTAAAATACTTTGAAAAAAGGTTTCATATGAAACAAAAACAAATATAAAAAGACAAACAATATTTAAAACAATAATTGAAACGATTTTTAAAAATTTAAGAAAAAATCAGTAAAAACAGTGAAAAAAGCCTTTAAAACAACATTTTTAATAGTTTCATATGAAACATTATAGTGATATTATTTGCCATAGCGATATCACTGTGATATAATAACAGCAAAGTGAGGTAAGTATTATGGGAAAAATAGTATCTTTTACTAATCAAAAAGGTGGAGTCGGGAAAACAACCACCTGTGTGAACCTTGCTACATACTTGGCTGCTTATGGCAAAAAAATATTATTAGTTGACCTTGACCCACAAGGAAATGCCACGACAGGTGTAGGTGTAGAAAAAACCGAAGATTTAAAAACAATGTATGACCTTTGTCTTGGTGAGAGTGAAATCAATGAATTGATTTTAAAGACTAAGATTAAAGGTCTTGATATAATACCTAGTAATGTAGATTTGGCTGGTGCAGAGGTAGATTTAGTACAGAAAGAAAACAGAGAAAAAGTTATGAGGAATGCGCTAGTAACTATTAAAAAAGATTACGACTATATTTTGATGGATTGCCCACCTTCATTAGGTTTGATAACGGTAAATGCCTTGACTGCTACCGACACGGTTCTCATTCCTATTCAATGTCATTTTTATGCTTTGGAAGGTTTAAGTCAATTGATGAACACCGTTAAATTAGTTCGTCAATATCTCAATCCAGAATTACAGATTGAAGGTGTAATTTTGACTATGAAAGACAATAGAAACAATTTGGTAACACAGGTAGCAAAAGAAGTACAAAACTTTTTTGGTGAAAAAGTCTATAAAACCACGATCCCTAGTAATATTCGATTAGCCGAAGCCCCAAGCCACGGTTTACCTATTTATCTATATGATAGTAGAAGTTCAGGTGGAATGGCTTATCAGGAATTGGCGGAAGAATTTTTGGCAAGAAATAAAGATAAAGGCGTATTGAAAGATAAAAAAGAAATAATTAATGGAGGTACTTATGAGTAAACACGGATTAGGTAGGGGGCTAAGTTCACTATTTTCCATTTATGAAAATGATACCCAAGGTCAAACCGAAAAAAGAGTTGCAGAAAAGCCCATAAAACAAACTCCAACAACACAAAATAATTCTACTAACGATGTCTTACAGAATGCGAAAAATTTAATTAATAGATTAAACAATCCAAATACCACAGAACAAAATATTGAAAAATCATCTATAAAAATTAATGAAAATGTTGAACCCGTAGAAAATATAAATTTTTTAAAAGATAAGCAAGTGCTTGATGAAAAATTTAAAAAAGCGGGGGATGAAGGAGTCTTAGCAGAAACTGGCGCTAGAATTATTTCATTATCCAAAATTGAACCAAATAAAGAACAGCCTAGAAAGAATTTTGACCAAGACGCTCTAAAAGAACTGGCACAATCGATAAAACTACACGGAGTAATCCAACCTATTGTAGTATCACAGCGTGCAGATAAATACATAATTATAGCGGGTGAAAGAAGATATCGAGCAAGTAAAATTGCCGGATTACAAACTGTTCCTGTTATCGTTAAAAATTACACAGACCAAGAAATGCGTGAAGTATCTTTAATTGAAAACTTGCAAAGAGAAGACTTGAACCCTATTGAAACCGCTTTTGCTATGAAGCAATTAATTGAAAACTACAATTTCACACAAGACGACTTAGCAAAACGACTAGGCAAAAGCCGACCTGCCGTTACAAATGCTTTGAGATTGTTAAACTTGTCTAGCGAAGTAATGGCAATGGTGGAAAGCGGAAAACTTGCTCCAAACTCTGCAAGAGCATTATTGAGTATAACCAACAAAGAAAAGCAAATTGAACTCGCTAAAAAAGCAAGCAACGATAAATTAACCACAAGAGATTTGGAAAGAACAGTACAGGAATTTTTGAGCCCTGGTTTGTCAAAAGTAAAAAACAGAATAGACCAAAGTGATGAACTGATTGAATTGCGAGATTTTATGCAAAAGATTTTGGGAACAAAAGTTTCTTTTATTGGTAATGATGTAAAAGGTAGAATTTATATTGATTATTACAGTCGTGATGATTTGGACAGAATTTATAGTATATTAAATAAAATAAAATAAATATAAAAGGCGTTTAATTTTTTTAAATATGCCTTTTTTTATTTTCTAAAAATTACTAATTATTTATGTAAAATAATTTTTAAATTAATAAATAATAATAAACAAATTACTAATATTTAAGTTAATATTTTTATAAAATAAAATTCTAAAAATAATAAATAAATTGATACTTTATTACTTTAATAAAATTTCTAAAACTAAAAAAATATAATTTGCTTACTTCCTAAAAGGGCTTATTTAAAAGGATTTTAAAGTTTTTTAGATATCTAAAAAATATTAATATACGATTGATTATCAAAAATATTTATTGCATTATTTTATTGAATTTAATTTAAGTTATTTAACAAATGTTATATTTTTATTTTTAATTTATGAAAATAATTAATTGATATATATATTAAATTAAATAAATTTTTTACATATTAAAATATTAATAAACTTTTACATTAATTAATAAATTAATAATTTTATTCTTGCAAAAAAAGAAATCATTTTAACTTTTAAAAAGCACAAATTAAAATATTTGAATCATTAAATATTTAAAGCACATTATTTTACTATGAAGTAAAAAGAAAAAGGAGTGTTACTCCTTATCTACTATAATCTACTTTATTGTTTATTTTGTTTAGTTTTTCCTTTTTCTCATCTTGTCTACTAAATACTTCCAAAGCAATTATTGAGAATATGAAGGACATTAATGAGTTTATAACAATGTAAATTGCAAATGCACCACTGTATGATAATGTAAAGATTACCATAATTACTGGTAAAAACCACTTCATCAATTTTGTTGCGCTAGCAGTTGGATTTTCATCCACGGCTTCATCTTTTTTCTTTTTCAAACTTTGCTTTTGAGAGAAGTCCGCAGAGAAATAAGTAATTAGAGCCGCAAGAATTACCAAAATATAGTATCCGTTCCAACCAGTATTTTCAGTTAATATTTTTGCTGTAACCGTTTTGTATTCATCTTGCCATTGTGCTTTTATTGCATTAATTTCGTCCGCACTAAGTGTGGTACTATTTACTACATTTGTATAAAAAGATTGAGTCTTAACATTAGAAATATTTACAAAAGTATCATAATCTGGGAAACTAGCAACCGATGTATCAGGTCTCCAAATATTTTTTACCCATAGCCAACTATCTTTTATTTGGTCGTATTTTACAAGAACCGCTTCTTGTGCTGTCGTTGTAATTGTTGTCATTGTTGTTGAACCTAGTACCATTGCTTTTGCCCGTGCATCTATTTCATCTTGCGTAGGAATATATTCTAAATTATCAGCGTGTTCATTAATCAAATCCGCCTCTGCTTGTGGCTTCTCTGCATTAATCAAATCTTGTAATTTTGTATTTATTGCTGTTTGAATTTCCTCATCGTTTAAACCTGTTGTGTCAATACTGTAATCACTCACAAAATCAGCATTGTAAGAAGCATAATAAGAATCTTGTAATTCTGTATATTGAGTGTAAATTTTTTGTTGAGCAATCTCCGAAAGCCCAGTAAATAAAGTAATAAATATAAATAATGTAAGTCCCATATTCACAATCATACTTAAACACGAACCAACTACATTATAATTTTCACGCTTGTATAGTTCCATAGTTTTTTGATTTAATTGTTGTTTATCATTAGCATACTTCTTTTGAATTTTTTGCATTTCAGGCTGTAATCTCGCCTGTTTCTTCATACTGTCCCTACTCACTTTTCTTTGCCAAAAATCCAATGGACTCAAAACAATTTTTAAAACAACAGTAAAAACTAGAATCATCCACGCATAGTTGGGAATGAAACTAAATAAATTAATGACAGGCAACCACATATCTGATGTCCACCCAGCAATCAAACTAATCATATAATATTCTCCTTGCAATTTTTTGATGGCTATATAATTTATAAAAGCCGTTTTTTAAAAAAGCGGACGATAGATTTCTAAAATCAAAAGTTGTATGTAATATAAAATTAAATTACTTTTGTTAAAAATTTACATCTTGGGTTCATTATATCAGAAAAGCAAAAAAAAATAAAGGGTAATTGAATACATTTTTTATTTCCCTTTATTACTATATTTAGTTTTAAGATTTCTTAAAATTTTACATTAAATAACAAACCGAATTTTATCCCGAATATTGTCAGGAACTGGGTCTGTGCCACCCTCGTGCCTTGGTGTACATCTAAAAATTCTTTTGATTCCCATACCAACACCTCGAATTACTCCAAATCTTTTGATAGCAATCAAAGTGTATGTGGAGCAAGTTGGTGAATAGATACAGGTATCAGGTATAATTTTAGATATTGTATATTTATATGTATATATCAAACCATAACAAATATATCGTATTGGTGAGAAAATTACTTTTAAAATTTTATTCATCTATCAATTTTCCTTTAATTAAAATTGATTTTAGATTTTTTTGCATTTCATTATAATCTTGCACAACTATTTCAGGATAAGCAAGCACTACAATATTTACATTTTTTAATAATGGCACAATTTCACGCATTATATTTCGTAACTGTCTTTTTACTTTGTTTCGTATAACGGCCTTACCCACTTTGTTGCTAACAGAAAAACCAACTTTTACATACGCATTTTTACTAGGTACAAAAAAAACACTCAAACTCTGTCCGTTTAACTTTTTGCCCTTTCTATATATATAGGCAAATTCTTTTCGTTTTTTTAATCTGTTTTTTGCATTTAACATATATTTACCTCTTTTTCCTGCAAAATTTGTTAAAAAACGGACAAAATGCGTGTTTTTTTGCTATTTTTCAGTTTTTAAATAGTGCATAGTACCAGTATTACGCACGGGTCAACTCACTACGTCCACGAGCGCGACGCTTCTTCAAAACTTTGCGTCCGCTAGTTGTTTTCATACGCTGTCTAAAACCGTGAACTTTGCTTCTTTGACGCTTTTTAGGTTGAAATGTCCTTTTCATCTTGCTTCCTCCTGTTAGGTTTAATGTAATTTAAGATACATATGGCTATTATATAAAATCTAACGGTTTTTGTCAAGAGAGAAATGGTTAATTTTTGAGTCAATTCAATTTTATTAAATTATATTTACAAAATTATCTTGTTTAGAAAATACAATTAAAATTATAATTTTTATTTTTCTAAAACTTCTCCTAGCATCTTATTAAAATTCTTTTTAGTAAAAATAAAGAAACAAACAAGTTAAAAAAATTTTTCATATAAATTAAAAAGAATAAAAAATCATACATAAGTTTAGAAATTGTAATCTTATTTTAAAAAACGTTTTGAAATGCTATAAACCGATTTTTGACTCATTTTATTTTTTCTATCTGGAAATTACAAATTAAATAATTTACAAATTCCAAACTTTGTCATTTTATAAATTTTAATATATAAATATATTAATTTTTTGCTGAATTCTAGGATATCTATCTATAATACAAGAATTTAGGTATAATTGCTAAAAACAGGGGGTTATACACCAAAAAAAGCAGGTAAACCACATATTTTTAAAACTTTTACACACCAATTTATACACTTTTAAACACTTTTTCCACTGAACATTTGTATTATAAAACAAGCCAGTTATACCCATATCTATGCGATAACCAAGGTTTCGCTCCAAGAGTTATCCACTTATCCACATCCTCTATTAATAGGGCTATTACAAATAAAAATAAAGAATATATATTTACTCTTCTACACCAAAAACGAATTGAATACTTATTTTTAAAATTCTATTTTTTTATCAAATAATTAAATCATTATAGTTATCAAGAAGTTAGGTTTTTAACAGTATACTTAGTATTTTTTAATAGTATGGTACTTAAAAAATTAATCAATATGTTGAAATTTATGCACATAGTGCCTGTTTTAGTGGATAACTAATATCTTTTTTAATTTCTGTAAATAATTAAATTTGTACAAATGATACAAAAATACAAGATTTTAAAATTTATGTTTTTAGTTTGTGGACAATTTCAAAGTATAGTGATACAATCACAGCAATCCTTTGTGATAAGGAAATTTTAATTAACCCCTATTAACTTAGTTTTTCGCTTTTGAAAATTTTAAGTTAAATAAATTTTTTAACTTGTTTGTTTTTTAAGCAGTGACTGCATTTAAAACAAAAATACATATGGCTCTACATTTTTTTAATTTTTATTATTCCTTTGTAAGAAACACTGGCAAATAAAAGTGAAGATGTGGAAAAATCTTTTTTTAAAAATTAAAATCTTTTGATATTAGTTTTTTAAAAAGAAATTTTAAAGATGTTATTTATTTTTAAAAAATATTTTTTATTAGCAATTAATTATCATTTTGATTGCAATATTTAAAGTTTGGTATCAAAATAAATTACTATTTTTAATTATACATTTAATAAAATGTTTTAATATTTTATTATTAATTTTTTAGTAATTGTTTTGTATTAATTTTAATTATTTTTAAATTAAATAATTATTGAAGTTTAATATATTTTATTTATATAAAGATTTGTTTATTTTTATAATCTTATTAAAGTTTTTTTAAATTTAATTCGATATATAAAACTAGTTATATTTTATATAATTTAATTAATTAATTTAATTATATTTTTATTTATCTTTATAATTATAAAATTATTTTTTTAGTTTATTTATAATTTAAATTTAATTAATTTTTATAAGTGCATTTGAAATTTTGCTAAATATATTTATTTATATTTTTTAGATTAGTATTTAGAAATAGTAATTATCTATTGAAATTTTACTAAATTTTTTAATCATCAATTATTATAAATTAATTTTTAGTAAATTTAAAAATAAATGTTTTTAATATCAAGAAACATAGGCGTAATCCTTTGTTTCTTTTTGTTTATGGGGTTTTGTTTAATTTATACAAGAATATAAATATTTGAAATAAATGTGGATAAGTGGATAATTGTGTGGATAAAAAAATAAAAAATTATTTCTTGTAGATTTTACAATTTAATAAATTTTTGTTTTATTTAAAATAATATTAATTTTTGTTTCAATAATTTTTTTAAAATAAAATAATCTTAAATAAATAATTAAATTAATTATTAAAAAAATATATATGATTTTGTTTTTTACAAATTAACTGTTATATTAATAGTAAAAAAATATTCTCGTTTAATTATTAAATAATTAATTACTGTTAAGAAAATTTGTTTTTTTAATATTAGCATTATTAAGAAAATTTTGTATATAAATATTTAGTTTTATACAAAAAATAAATATCGTAAATTATTAGCAAAATTTTTTAAACATATTATAAGTTTAAAAACAAATTTGCTTATTTATTATAAAGAATTAAATAAAAAAAAGATGAATTAAATCATCTTTTTATTTTAATTATTTTGTAAACTATCTTTTATTAGTTTAGTAATTTCATTTATTATTTTTTTAGTTGGGCTACTTGTTTTAATTTGTTCCAAAATCTTATCTCTTGCGTGAATGATTGTAGTGTGATCTCTATTGAATATCTGCCCTATTGTTGAAAGTGGGATTGTGAGCATTGACCACATTAAATATATACAGATTTGACGGGGTTCTACTATCTCTTTATTTCGTTTACGCCCGATTAAGTCTTCTTTTTGGAGTGAAAAATACTTACAAACCGTTTCAATAATTTTTTCAGGGGCTAAATTGCTGGCTTTTTTCTTTTCTTCTTCGCCTAGGCTGTTCATAACTTCTTCCATAATCTCTTTTGTTGCTGTTGGAATACCGTGCATTGAAGCGTAAAAATATATTTTCCTTAAAATGCCTTCAATTTCACGAATGTTGTAGTTGGCTAATTTTTCCGACAAGGTATAATCTAACCCTGGTGCAAAACTATAACCTTCTAATTCAATCTTCTTTTGAATAATTAATAACCTAGTTTCAAAGTCTGGTGACTGGATATCTTGCATAAAACCGCTGGCAAATCTACTGCGAAGCCTTTCTGTAAGTGTAGGAATATCTTTTGGTAGCCTATCACTTGAAATGATTATTTGCTTGCCTGCTTGATGTAAAGTGTTGAAAGTATTAAAAAATTCTTCCTGTGCACTTTCTTTGTTGCCGATAAATTGAATATCATCAATCAGTAAAACATCTGCTTCACGGTACTTTGCTCTAAATTCTGTCATACCCTGCTCTTTTCTCTTTCGCAAGGATTCAATAAAGTCATTTGTAAAGTCTTCACAAGTAGTATAAATGATATTTATCGAGCCAGTTTTGTGTTCCCAGATATAATTCCCTATTGCGTGTAGTAAGTGGGTTTTTCCTAATCCTGTGCCTCCATATATAAAAAGCGGGTTAAAGCGTTTGCCAGGTTGTTCTGCCACTGCTCTTGCTGCGGCATATATCACTTGGTTTGTAGTTCCTACTACAAAGTTTTCAAAAGTGTATCGTGGATTGAAAGGATTTTGCAAAGTTGGTGCAAATTTTGGTAAACTTTCCATTTCAGCGTCAGCGTCTGGGTGGTTTAATTTGAATTGTTTTATGTAATTTTCTCTATCTTCCGCTAAAATCATATTGATGTCTTCTAGATTGAAATATTGTTTAATTATTGGTAGCATTTTTGTCCTGTATGAACGCATTATAGTGTCCCTTGCCATTGCTGTTGGTGCAACCAAAACTAATTGGTCTTCTTCAATGTTTATAGGCTCTAACGGGCTTAGCCACAAATCCATACCGATAGATGTAATTTCTTTACTAAAATCCTGCATAGCAAGTTGCCACTGCTTGTCAATAAATTTTTGCATATTTGTACCCCTTCTTTTATTAGTAAAAAATTTTTTTAAGTAAAGTTTAACTGTGATATTATTCAAATTCTCTTTATTTAGACATAAAGAATACGGCTTAAATTCAACTTTTGATTTAAGTAATTTTCTAATAATAAATATTAACAAAGGTTTAATGTTTTGTCAAGGAGAGTTACATCAATACTTTTATCATTGTTTAATTGCTAAAAATTGCTATTTATGGTAAAATAATTACATATTTTTTTAAAAAGGTATATATGGAAAGATGCTGGGGGAAGTAAAAATTTACCCAAAGTAAATTTTTAAAAATACTTTTTCTAGTTAAAAAAGTATTTTCTAGGGATTTTATCCCTAGAACTTCCCCCCTCCCGCCGTTCTATATTTTGAAAATTATATTTCAAATCAAAATTTATTAACTAATAAAAAAGTCTAAGTAAAAACTTTTTTAAATATAATAAAAAGTTAAGAATTTATTTAGAAAAGTGCTACAATAAATATTAAAATAATAAAATAATGTAAAGGAGGAAAACTCACTTGCGTATAGATAAAATTAAAGTTACAAATTTTAGAAATCTTGCTACACAAGAAGTAGTCTTTTCTCCTAATATTAATGTCTTTTGTGGTAAAAACGGTGCTGGTAAAACAAACTTACTAGAAAGTATATATTTTGTTTCCATAGGGCGTAGTCCTAGAACCAGAAAAGATGGTGAATGTATTAATTTTGCTTCCAAAAATGCTGAAATAGGGCTGGATTATATTAGAGGTGATGTAGTACGAAATGTTGGTATTAATTTGAGTAATAGGCAAGATAAAAAAGTTGTTTTAGACGGCGTAACTACTTCAAAAATAAACGAAATTGTAGGGAATTTTGGTAGTGTGTATTTTAGTCCAGATGAAACGCAAATTGTACGGGGCAGTCCTTCTGTTCGTAGAAGATATATAGATATAATTAATTGTCAAATCAGCAAGGAATATATGCACAACCTAAGCAGATATCAGCACGCAATTATTCAACGCAATAATTATTTAAAAAACAAGCGACCAAAAGAATATAATTTGGAATTGGAATGTTGGGATAATGAAATTAGTAAAGCGTGTGCTTTATTGATAAAAAGGCGAGCCTTGTTTGTACAAAAGATATCAATAATATCTAATGAAATGCATCAAATTTTATCTACAAACAAAGAGAGTATAAAACTTCGTTATAATACGATTTTGGATAATCCTGAAACCAAATCTATGGATGAAATAATGTATGTATATACAAAAGGCGTAAAGGAAAGTTTCAAAAAAGATACAATGCTAGGCTACTCAACATTTGGTGCACATAACGATGATTTTGATGTTACGCTAAATTATTTAGGTACAGAAAATACTATTGATTTACGAAAGTCAGGGAGTCTAGGACAACAGCGAACTGCTACACTTGCTTTGAAACTAGCAGAAGTAGAAATTTTGGAAGAAGAATATGGTGAAGCACCTATATTACTTTTGGACGATGTTTTGGGTGAATTGGATGAAACTAGAAAGACAAAACTTATGGACTTTTGTAGTAAATTTCAAACAGTAATTACCTGTACAGAATGGGAGAAATTAGCACCCGCAAATTTATATAAAGTTGAAAATGGTGTAATAACAAAAATTTTGACTGAATAAATGGTTAAAAACCGCATAAATAGGCACATTTTGACATATTTAAACAAATACTTAAAACTGTATAATAAAATTAAAAAAGTGAGCAAAAAGGCTACACTTTTTTTGTCTTTTGTGTTATAATAAAAATAAGAATTTTAAGAAGAATTTTTATATTCTTTTTTGTTCACTAAATTGGAGATTTTTAATATGGTAAATAATGAAAATGACTCAAAATATAATGAGGACGCTATTCAAGTTCTGGAAGGTTTGGAACCTGTTAGAAAGCGTCCTGGAATGTATATCGGTAGTACAGATGAAAGAGGATTGCAACATCTTATAATTGAGATTGTAGATAACAGTATAGATGAGGCCTTGGCAGGTTATTGTGATACTATCAATGTAGTTATCCACAAAAATGGTGCGTGCAGTGTAATAGATAACGGTCGTGGTATTCCTACCGGTATCCACAAGCCAGAAAACATCAGTAGTGTAGAGTTGGTTTTGACTAAACTTCACGCAGGTGGAAAGTTTGGTGGTGGCGGATACAAAATCAGTGGAGGTCTTCACGGCGTTGGTTTGAGTGTTGTAAATGCTTTGTCTACCTGGTTGGAAGTAGATGTTTACCAAAATGGTAAAGTTTATCATCAGGACTATGCTAGGGGCTTTCCAAAAAACCCACTTACCATAGTTGGTGCAACAACAGAAAGAGGTACAAAAGTTACATTTTTGCCAGATGATACTATTTTTGAAACTATTGACTTTAATTATGACAGTCTAAGAACTAGATTTAAAGAAATTGCTTTTTTAAATAAAGGTTTGCATCTTAACTTAAAAGATGAAAGAGAAGACAGAGAAAGAGAAGACAATTTTCACTTTGAAGGTGGTATTGTTGAGTTTGTAGAATTTTTGAATAAAGGCAGAGATGTTTTATTTGAAAAACCTATTTTTATCGACAGAAAAGAAGATGAACACGAGATTGAAATTTGTTTTCAATACAATGATAGTTACAACGAAGTAATACACGCCTATGCAAACAATATAAACACCGAGGAAGGTGGTACTCACTTAATCGGGTTTAAGAATGCTTTAACTAAAATTATTAATGATTATGGCGTAAAAAATAAAATATTAAAAGATACTGAAAAACTTAGCGGTGATGATGTCCGTGAAGGAATTACTGCAATTATTAGTGTAAAACTAACTGAACCACAGTTTGAGGGACAAACTAAGACAAAATTAGGTAATTCGGAAATGCGTGTTTGGGTAGAAAAAGCAATGGAAGACTTTGGTGATTACCTGGAAGAAAATCCAAACCCAGCAAAAGAGTTGATACTCAAATGTGTTACAGCACAGAGAGCAAGAGATGCTGCCCGTAGTGCAAGAGAATTGACTAGAAGAAAAGGCGTTTTGGAGAGTAATAGTTTGCCTGGAAAGTTGGCAGATTGTAGTAGTAAAGATTCTAGTCAGTGTGAAATCTATCTAGTAGAGGGTGATAGTGCGGGTGGAACAGCAAAACAAGGCAGGGATAGGCGTTTTCAAGCCATATTGCCTTTGCGTGGTAAAATTTTGAATGTTGAAAAAGCAAGATTGCCACATATTTTGGAAAATAATGAAATAAAAATGATGATTACTGCATTTGGTTGTGGAATTAGTAATGAATATGATGAAAGCAAGTTGCGTTACAGTAAAATAATATGTATGACCGATGCCGATGTAGATGGTAGTCATATTAGAATTTTGATGCTGACATTCTTTTTCCGCTTTATGCGACCTTTGATTGAAAAAGGACATGTTTATATCGCACAGCCACCTTTATATAAAGTAGCCAGAAATAAAGTAGACAAATATTTTTATTCTGATAAAGAATTAAATAATTATCTAGATGAATTTGGTAGAAAGCAAGTAGAAATTCAACGCTACAAAGGACTAGGTGAAATGAACGCAGAACAGTTGTGGCAAACTACAATGAATCCAGAGTCCAGAATTTTGTTACAGGTTACTATGGAAGATGCTTTTGAGGCCGACAATATCTTTACCGTGCTTATGGGTGAAGAACCAGAGTTGCGTAGGCAATTTATTGAGGAGAATGCAACATTAGTAAAAGAACTAGATGTTTAGTGTGGTTTTCACAAATTAGGAGTTAAATTATGGAAGATAACAAAGATAATGAAAAAGATGAGTTGCAAAATATTGACAAAGAGCAAAGTCAAGAGTCTAGCGACAATAAAGTAAATAAAACGGCTTATACTGACTTGACTATGCAATGTGTTGATGAAATCCTTTATGATGACCATACGCATATAATCAAAACGCCTGTTGTTGGCGAAATGAAAAAAAGTTTTATTGCTTATGCTATGGCGGTTAATGTCAGTCGTGCTATACCTGATGTAAGGGACGGCTTAAAACCTGTTCACCGTAGAATTTTGTACTCAATGAGTGAATTGAATTTATTTAATGATAAACCTTATCGTAAATGTGCTAGAATTGTTGGTGATGTTTTGGGTAAATACCATCCACACGGTGATAGTGCTGTTTATGATGCTTTGGTTCGATTGGCACAAGATTTTACTATGCGTGTGCCTTTGGTTGATGGACATGGAAACTTTGGTAGTGTAGATGGCGACCCTGCGGCTGCACAGCGTTATACAGAGGCAAGACTATCAAAAATAAGTACGGAAATGTTGCGTGATATAGAAAAAGACAGCGTAGATTTTTATCCAAACTTTGATGATACATTGCAACAACCTACCGTATTGCCTAGCCGTTATCCAAACTTGTTGGTAAATGGTGCGGACGGTATTGCTGTTGGAATGGCTACCGCTATACCGCCACACAATTTGAACGAAGTGATTGATGGCGTAATAGCGTTAATCAATAACCCTGATATTGAAATAGATGACCTTATGACATATATAAAAGCCCCAGATTACCCAACAGGTGGTATTATAATGGGGACAATGGGTATTAGACAAGCCTACAAGACTGGTAGAGGAAAAGCGGTAGTCCGTGCGAAAGCGGAAATCGAAGAAGAAAATGGAAAAGTTCGTATTATTGTTACCGAAATACCTTATCAGGTAAACAAGGCAAACCTAGTTATTCAAATGGCAAATCTTGTAAAAGATAAAAAAATTGAAGGCATCAGCGACTTACGAGAAGAGTCCGACCGTGATGGTATGCGAATTGTAGTAGAAATAAAGCGTGATGCAAATCCTCAGGTAGTCCTGAATACTTTGTACAAGCATACACAGTTGCAGGTAAGTTATGGAATTATTTTACTATCACTTGTAAACAACGAGCCAAAAGTTTTGAATTTGAAGCAAATGCTGTACTATTATTTGGAACACCAAAAACAAGTTATTTACAGGCGTAGCAAATACGACCTAGAAAGAGCCAAAGAAAGAGCACACATAGTAGAGGGCTTGGTAAAGGCTTTGGCAGATATTGACGAAGTAGTGCGTATTATCAAAGGTAGTAAAGAAAAGAATGATGCTATTTATCAATTATGTAGCAAATTAGTTTTGACCGAAATTCAGGCACAGGCTATACTTGATATGCGTTTAGCAAGATTAACTTCTTTGGAAGTTGATAAATTAAAAACTGAACTTGTAGACTTGCACGCTACTATTTTGGAACTAGAAGGCATTTTGGCTAGTCCTCAAAAGATTTTAGCGATTATTGCAAAAGAATTATTAGAAATCAAAGAAAAATATGGTACGCCTAGAAAGTCCGAACTTTCTCACGATATAGGAAACATCAATATTTTAGACCTTATTCCAAAGGAAGATACTGTTGTTACTATGACAGACCAAGGTTATATAAAGAGATTGTCATTAAGTGATTATCACACGCAAAACCGTGGTGGCGTAGGAATAACTACTCACAAGTCAAAGGAAAGTGATAATATTGAGCGTATGTTTGTTGCAAACACTCACGATACTATGCTTTTCTTTACAAACAAAGGTAGAGTATTTAGTTTAAAGGCTTATGAAATTCCAGAGGGTAGCAGAATTGCAAAAGGTAGAGCAATTATAAACTTGTTGCAATTTGACCAAAATGAAAAGGCTACGGCAGTTATCCCTATACCTTATGATGTTTTGGAAAAATTCAAAGACTATGCTACAAATGATGAAAGCGATGATGTTATAGAGGAAACCGCTGATACTGAAAACGAAGTGGTAGAAGATAGTGCCGTAGAAGAATTTGCACCATTTGGTTATTTGATAATGGCAACCCGAAACGGACTTATCAAAAAGACTAGAACGACAGAGTTTTTCAACATTATGCGTTCTGGAAAGCGTGCTATTACACTGGAAGATGATGATGAATTGATAGAAGTGGCACATAGCAACGGTGATGATGAAATTCTAGTGGCTAGTAGCGAGGGTAAATGTATCCGCTTTAATGAAAAGAACATTCGTGTAATGGGTAGAGGCGCAAGAGGTGTTCGTGCTATGCGTATCAGTAAAGATGCGAAGTTAGTGGATATGAGTAAAGTAGTGCCAGATGCAGAAGTCTTGACGATTACATCAAACGGTTTTGGGAAACGAAGTAATATCAATGAATACCGTTTGCAAACTCGTGGCGGAAAGGGTATCAAAGCAGGAGTTTTCAATGAAAAAACTGGCGATTTGGTAGGTTTAAGGCAAATTAGTGTTACAGATGATATTTTATTAATAGCAAATAGTGGACTGACTATCCGTATTAACGCAAATTCTGTTCGCAAAATAAAGCGTTCGGGTATAGGTGTCAAAATGATGAAATTGCGTGCAAATAACAATATTGTTTCTTTTGCTGTTGTCCCTGTTGACCCAGAAACTCCTGAAAATCTTGAAGAAGATAAAGAACTCAATGAGAAAGATATTGATGGCGTAGTGTTTGCAGACAAACTTGATGACTCAAAAGATTTTTCTACTGAAATTGATGAATTAGACAAAAAAGAAGAAGAAGTTTTTGAACAAGAAAACTCAACCGAAGAAACTAATTCAAATGAAGACAATTTAGAAGATATTTAATATAAAATAATTAATTTAACTTACTATTTATATATAAAAAAATAAAATAAATTATAATTACTTTTATATAAATTATTCAATAAAAAATATTGATGTTTAATAATACAATTATTTCAAAAAGTTTTATCAAAAATATATTTTGATATTAACTAAGAAACCTTATATTTAAAGGATAATTTGCGTGAATTATTAAATATAAACGATATTAAAATATGTAAAAAATTATATTAAATTAATAATAAAAAAGACAACTTTTACAAATTAAAAGAGTGTCTTTTTTTATTTAATATTTATACTCTATTTTTTATGTTGAACTAACTTTTAAAATTTTGTAAATTCTCAATATTTGTTGCACAAGTGTTTTTTGAATTATAGTGTTTAGTCAAGTTGAGAGATACTGTTTCATCGGTGTCTGGTACAACGGTTTCTGCCAGTTTGTCTATGTGAGTATGAATTGCATCAAACTGTGAATAAATTAGTGGAATATTCAATTTTTGAAAATCAGCAATCATTTTTTGCCCCATTTTTGTATCGCAATAAATTTCATTAAATTGGTTGATAATAAAATCAAAATTATCTTTTAAAGTTTCGTGTATATTGATTTCTAAATATGTCTGTAAATCATTTTTCAACATTGATTCTTGACTTTTTTGCCATAATACTTGTTTATTTGTAGGTAAAGTTTTGATTAATTCTTGCATAAAGAAGAAACTATTTGCTCGGGCAATTATTTCACAGGGATTTGTACAATAAATAGAAAGTTGCGGAAATTTTGATTCCTGGTCCGTTCTGTAATAATATTCTTCTACAAATTCTGCCATCAAATCAAAACGAATACAAAACTCATCAAACTGCGGGATTTTTTCACCGTTACACATTTTTTTGAATAATGCCATTTGTTTGATATGTGTAAATTCGTGCGAAATATTGTAGACTATTTCACGAGAATAATAATCAAAAGGTATGCTTTGAAGTTCTTGTATTTGATAAGCGTCAAGAATATTGTGGTAAACAAACCCCAAACTAAATACTTCTGCGAGAGGTGTTTCGCCTTTTTTATAATCGATATCAAAATTAATAAATGCAGTTGAGTTGGTTATACCCATACTTTCCGCAAAAATTTTACTTAACGCTCTTATCCCATTTTTGATTTCTTTTCGAGATTTGATTCTGTAAAAATCGTTTGTGTTTTCAAATATGTTTAAACATTCTTCTATTATAATCTTGTTTTTTGGAGAACGGAAAGCAAAAATATTAGGCTGTGAAAAAGTCAAACTCTGTATATCTTGGAACGGTAAATCTAGCCACGGCAAATTTAATGTTTGTTTATCTAATTTACAAAAATTCAAATAATTATTTTTAAATAAAGTGATATATAACAATCTATTTTTTTGTTTTGTCAATCCGTCTTCCATAATAATTCTCCTAGTTAAAGTATAACATAGCAAAACCATACAGTCAATAGCGAATTTTTTTAAATAATATTTATAAAAAAACAAAATTATTGTGCTATTCTATTGAAAAATTTAGTCAAATTTGATATACTTTAATTGTAGAAACAAATAGATTTTTAAGAAATATTATTGTATTATTTTAAGGAGAAAAAAATGAAATTTTCTTGTGAAGGTTTAGATTTGGCAGATGCTGTTTTAAAGGTAGTTAAGGCAGCCGCAGTGCGTACTACCAATCCTATTTTGGAGTGCGTAAAAATTGTTGCCGAAGATGACAAGTTGACTTTGACTTGTACTGATTTGGAACTTACTATTACCAAAATTATAAAAGCAGATATCAAAATGGAGGGGACAGCAGTCATTCCAGCAAAGTTTTTTGCGGAATTTGCAAGTAAAATAAGCGGAGAGCGTTTGGATTTTAACCTCAAAGACAACAAAATTATGGAAGTTAAATATTCTGACAATACCGCAGTATTTCAATGCCAAATGGCTAATGAATTCCCAGCCCCTCATATACTGGAAGAACCAAATTTTGTGGAAATCCGTAGTGATTTATTTAAAGACCTTGTTACAAAAGCAAGTGTAGCGGTTGCTCAAGATGATTCTAGGCCTATGCTTCGTGGTATTTTACTAGAAGTAGAAAAAAATGAGTTGAGAGGTGTTTCACTTGACGGCGTTCGTATGGCGTTAATTAAAAAACCAACCGAAGCACACTCTGCCGAATTTGGAATTATTGTTCCTGCAAGGTGCTTATTAGAAATTGTTCGCTTGTTGCCTGACTCAAATGAAGTAATAAAAGTTTGTACACAGAAAAATCATTTGGAAATTAATCTAGGTGATACTATTCTTATGACTAGATTGCTGGGTATGAAATCCGATTATGTTTCATACAATCAAATTTTGCCAAATGACTTTGGCACAGTGATAAATGTAAACAAACAACACCTATTAGACACTATTGACAGAGCAAGTTTGCTTGCCCGTGCGGAAAGAAACTATGTTGTAAAATTTAATATTGCCAACAACCAAATGGTTATAAATAGTGAATCCCAATTAGGTAATATTACTGAACATTTGCAAGTTACCGAAAGTGGTGCAGATTTGGTTATTGAGTTTAACGGAAGACTTTATACAGATGCCTTGAGAGTAATTCCTGACGAATTTGTAAAAATTAGTTATGTAAATTCAACTAGTCCTTGTGTAATAACTGCTACCGAAGGGAACGACTTTTTGTATTTGGTATTACCAATGCGACCTATGTAAAAATATAAAATTTGATATATAATGCATAAAAATAGAGGTATAACTGCTGAATTTCGGCACTATACCCCTTTTTTTTGTAAATTTAATTACTTATTTTAAATTTTGGATATCCAGTATATTTTTTATAAAACTTTCAACTTGACACTTACTTTGTATTTTGATATAATTTAATATCATTTATAAAGAAGGTAAAAATATGAATGGAGATAGTACAAAAGAAATACAAAATTTTTCAAAAGATGAACTTTTGAGTGTTTTAAAAAAATCTACCAACATAAACGACTGTGAATTGATCATACTTGAAATGAATCAAAAAAACTCAAATTGTGGTGGAACTTCACAAAAAGAATCAATATCAAAATACTCCAATTTCTTTAATGTTGTTATCGGTATTTATACAAAAGAACAAGATAAGATTGTTTATGAAAAGAAAAAGGAAATTCTTCTAAATGATTTTGAAATTAATAGTATTTTATTTGATGAAGAGAAATACCGAAAAATTATAATGAAAAAAAGTGAAAATCCGCAAAAATATATAGATAATTTAGTTGATTATTTAAAGTTTAATAAAGTTCCTAATTATGATATATTTGAAAAAGTAGATGTTTTAATAGATAGTTGTATGGATATTAATCCAGTTCAAAAAACTGTTAAAACAGAAGAAGAAAAGCCGATAGAATCAGTTTATTCTAAATATTTGACAATGCAAAACGGTATTCCTTTTTCAAAAATTAGTTAAACTAGAAAAAATACTTAAATAGCCCCAATAGGCTATTTTTTTATTTAATTTAAAACATTACAAATATATTAAAATGCAATTAATAATTGTATAAAGTTATGTTTATCGTTTTATAATTTTTGTATAAAATGATACAATTTTTTGTAAAAATATAGTAAATATAAAGAGTTTTTTTAAATAAAATTAAATTTATCACTATAAAAAAATAAAACAAAATTTAAGAATTTATTTTCTTTAAAAACTTATTTTTTAACATTGACACCTTATTCAAATTTTGTTATAATAAAATATACAAATTATTCAAAGGGGAAGAAAATGAAAGATTGTACAGAAGCCGTTTCCAAAATGAGTAAGGAGGATGTAAAAACAATTTTATACAGTAGTTCACATTTTACATATGTAAGATTAGAATTAAAAAATATAATTAGCAGTGATAAAAATCCAAATTATTTAGTAGCAGATGTGCAATTAATAGCACGGGAAGAAGTAAAACCTGAAGGATACAAAACAATACAAAATCCAGATGGAACTCTTACTTCAAACTGTAATATTATTGAAAGAGGTTATTGCAGAAATAAAAAAATTATGTTTAATGATTTTGAAATAATGTCAGCCGTTTTTGATGAAAAAGAATACCAGCAAGCAGTTTTAGGCAAGTTGCCAAAAGAAAATAAACGCAATTATTTGAATAAATTAAGTGATTATTTGTTGGAAAATCAAGCCGCTCAAAAAGAAGTTGATGCCCGTATTCGAGAGTTGGAACTTAATGATTATAGTATAAATAAATGTAATAAATTAAGAGTTATAAAGCCCGTAGAAGAATGGTTCGATAATGAAGCAGTTGTTGAAAAAGTAACGATGAATGAACCCGAGATTGAAAGTATTACTTTGGTAGTCAATGATGAAAATGCAAGCGTAAGTGCGACAAGTTCATTAATAGAAAAAGTGGCCTAAAACGGCGCTTTTTTATTTTTGCTGATATAAAAATATAATTTAATATTTTTCTTTTGGTTGCCTAAAATAAGGTATATTTTATAAAAGCATCAAACTTAATTTAGTTGTTTTTTATAAATGGCTTTGTTTATTCTTAATAATCCCCAGCCGATTATCAAAACGATGATAATTAAAAATATTATCCAATAAATTACACCTATTTGCCCATTGCCCAAATTGAACCAACTTTGAGTAACATAATCCATAAAAAAATACGGGAATTTTGCACCTTCACCAAAATCTGCACCCAGCCCGCTAGCAAAAAAAGCAAAAAACATATAAACAATAGGGAAGATTAAACCATATAATATAGTGGAAAGGTTTATTTTTGAGTAATGGTCAAACAAAAACCAATCTAGTATAGCAAGAGCGGGCACAATATTATGCTCGCAAATACTATTGATAGAAAATAATAAACTCACATTGTTTGTATAAATAATGGCAGGAGTCAAAATAAATAAGAAAACAAAAAATGTCAGTGTAATGCCGATAGTAAAAATATATTTCAAAATAAGTAACCAATTTGGAATAACAAATTGAGGGTTTTTTAGTTTAACGAAATCAAAAACTAAAAATACTATTGTAATTAAAACAATAGCGATGTTACTTTGTACTGTAAAATATAAAAGAGATGTGAAAGGACTGGTTGAATTATTTATAAAACCAAAAGTCAAACCCGTTAATCCAAAAACGATTAGCAAGATTTTTATAATTATAGAAGACTTTTTTACTGGGCTGTTTGACATAAATTCCTCTTTTGTTTTTGTTATTATATTTTATTTTAAAAAAAATTTCAAATCAATGAACCAATAATTTTTTGCGTTCTAAAAAATAAATATTAAAAAATTACAAACTTCGACAAAAGATTTAAAAAACTATTTTGATTTTACTATTTACTTTATAAGTTCTATTTGCTATAATGTCTATTAGCAAATTTTTACGAAAAAGCCTTTTGGGAATGATAAAATTTAAGTTTTATTATAGTAATTATTTGCTCTCGCTACGATAAATTTGAATATTGCGTAGTCGTATTTGCAAAACGAAATTGCAAATTTTTGTAACATAGTCGCATAATTTGATACAAAAAGTGGTAAAAAAATAATAACCAAGCGACAAAAATAATTACAACAAAAGGAAAAAAGGAAAAAATGGAAAACAAATTTAATGAGTTGGGTTTGCATAAAGAAATCTTGAATGCAATTTTGGAACAAGATTTTACAGCACCCAGTCAAATTCAGGAAAAAGCAATACCTCTAATTTTGGAGGGTAAAGATTTGGTGGGACTAAGCCAAACAGGAACAGGAAAAACTTTGGCTTTTGTAGCACCTGTTTTACAAGAAATGGAAGATGACAATTATGTACAGGCAATAGTACTTTGCCCAACAAGAGAATTGGCACAACAAATTTTGGTAGAAGTAAAAAAATATGCAAAATATCTACCTTATGTAAAGCCAGTAGCGGTATTTGGTGGAGCAGATATGCAACGCCAGATATATAGTTTGAAGCGTGGTGCAAACTTTGTAATAGGAACACCAGGAAGATTACTTGACCATATAAACCGCAGAACTATCAAATTGGGAGGCGTGCGTTTTGCAATTCTAGATGAAGCAGATGAAATGCTGAATATGGGATTTAGAGATGATATTGAAGAAATATTAAGCAATACGCCAAAAGAAAGACAGACAACAATGTTTAGTGCTACTATGTCAAAAGAAATAATGGCATTGACAAAGAAATTTATGAATTCACCTATTGAATTAAAAGTCGGCGACCAAAACGCTACTATTAGTACAATAAAACAAACTTATTTTATTACACCAAAAGACAAGAAAAAGCGTGCTTTACACGCATTATTGAAAGAATTACCAAAAGGTAAAACTCTTGTATTTTGTAATACAAAGGTAATGGTAGACGGTATTCAGGTTTATTTACGCAAAATGGGCTATGATGCAATGGCTTTGCACGGAGATATGCCTCAATCTGTTCGCCGTAGAGTATTACAAGAATATAGAGATTCTGAAGGTGGTATTATGATTACTACCGATATCGCTGCTCGTGGAATTGATGTTCAAGACATTTTGCATGTAATAAATTTTGATTTACCGCAAAACAAAGAATATTATGTTCATAGAGTAGGAAGAACAGGCCGTGCAGGAAAGACTGGATTTGCGTGGACTTTGTTAAATACAAAAGACCAGATTAGAGATTTAAAACAAATTGAAAAAAATACAAAGTCTACAATAGCTCTAGGCAATTTGTCTTTGGACGGAATTAACGAAATCCCAGAACCAAGACAAGAAAAGCCAAAAGGGCACAATTTGAATGTGAAGAAGCGAGAGCAAAGACACATCGGTTCTAGAAATTTTAACGCAACAGAAGAAGGCTATCGCCCAACTGTCCGCAGTAGATTTACCAAAACAAATGGTATTCAAATCGGTGAAGATAAAAAATATTCAAAAAATAACAGATTTGATGAGAATGGTCCAAAAATTCAAGGTAGATCAAGAGTGGTAATGGCTGGAAGTTCCAAAAAAGGTACAAAAACACAAACTGTACGCACCATACATAAGTCAAAAAAACAAAATAACAGACCTCAAAACGACTACCAAAATTAACTGCTGATTGTTTTTTGACGAATGGAGGTAAGATTTGACGGATAAAAATCGGCAAAAAACAAAAGAAACAGACGAAACAACGAGAGAAATTTACGAAGATGAAGAAATAAATAATTCACAAAAATTATTTAAGAAGAATGCTAATATTAATAAAAATACACAAAATAATAAGGTAGCAAAAAATATGGCAAAAGAAAGCGTAAATGCACTAAAATTAGATAATAATTATGATGAAAAATTATTGAAAGAAATTTATAACAAAATCGAAGAAAAAAAGTTAGAAAAAGTACCTCGAAGTTATGATGATATATCAAAGTCAAAAGGTAGAATACTAAGGCTAATTATTTCTATATTGTGGTGGGTATTTGGAGTGGGAATTTCTGTTCTTGGCTTCTGTTTAATTACAAGCAATGTAACCTTTGCAATAGCAGGAATTGTGGGGCTTTTGGGCTGTGCTTATGTAGGATTACAAAACTATAAAAGTATACCTAGATGTTGCCCTCATTGTAGTAGAAAATATGGTAAATTAGTCAGTGTTGAAAATCTTGGAAAAGAAGAAAAAAATATAATGCTAGAAGGCAAATTATTAACTGCTACCATTATTCATACAAACTCCACTTATATGTGCCCAAAATGTAAAAATGAATGGTGTCAACACGATGTTTTTGTGCAGATAAGTGAGTACAATAATAAGGTAAAAAATAAAGAAATAAATTAATTAAATTGTATTAATTTTTCTACTAAATTTTTAGTAATAAATTTAAAATATTTTTTATGAATTAAAAAAAATTAAGAGAGTATATATTATACTCTCTTTTCGTTTGACTTTAATTGCTAAAATATACTAAAATTATCTTTGACAAAATTAAATAAATTTTGACAAATTCAGCACAATAAAAATTAGAGGTAAATTTATGAGTTTCAACTTCAAAAAATCAATTCTATGCTTGGTTGCAATACTCTGTTGTTGCCTTGGCTTTACAGCCTGTGGTGACCCATATGCAAACCTCACCGTAGAAATAGACAGTGATAACATAACGCAAGACGAAAGCGGTTTTCGTTATGTTACTTTGGATTTGTCAAGTGATGAAACTGCTACTGTTGTGTTGACTGCTAATTTAGCAGGGTTGGGTGCTGGAATGGTGGATACGGTTTCGTGGATATCCAGCGATAACACCAGAGTTGTCATAAATAAAACTTATCAAACTGATGGTGTAAACTATGTAGAATTACGAGGAATAAACCCAACTACAAGCGGACAGTATGTAACAATTACTGCTTGTAGTACGGAAAAATCTACAAAGCAAGATAGCATATCCGTTCAATGTGTTTTACCTCCAACAAACGCAAGTGTAACAAATACCATAAATTCAAAAGGTATCCCAGTGGGTGTTCCATTTACATTAAACCCTAGCGATTATATTGATTTTGAAACTGCAAACTGTACAATACCTGACTATACTTTTGAAATTACAGGTTTTGATGATGTTTATCATTCAGGCGACCAAGTTTTGATTGAATCTGCTCCTAGCGGAGGATTTTTGACCATTACTGCATATCCAACTAACGACCCAGACAATGAAGATTTGACTGTAAATTTTACACTAAAAACTTATATACCTATTGATGAAACAAACTTGGAGATTTTTAATGTAGATACAAATTCCATTATTAGTTCAAATATTATTGAGTTGATTTTGAATGGTAATACCGCAGTGGTTGATGGTTTTACTATCAACCCTAATAATTTGACTTATAGAGTGCGTAATCCAAATGGCAGTGCAATAAACTTTAATATTACTGCTATTGACAATGAAAATTCTGCCACTACAAATGTAATAGGCAACAAAATTCGTATTGATTATGACTTGGATAATAGCCAGTTCTCTATTACAGGCTGTGAGTCATCAAACTGTACGATTTACATAAATGTATCCGTTTTGGGAATTTCAAACAGTAAAGTGGTTACTATTCCTTTGATTGTAAGAACAGTGGAATATCCTCAAAATATTGTTATAAATGCTATTTCTGGTAGCACAGATTACAATCTAACTGTGTACGACCATTACAAAAATATTCAAGGTACATTATTGAGTGTCGTTTTAGCACCATATAACGAAAATTATTGTGATTATGATGTAATGGTGGAAAGCGGTACAGAATTGTTAAATTATTTAGACTGGTATATAGGCGGTAGCACAGTTGCTACCAACTTAACGACTGGTGGTTTAATATTTTCTAGCGGAAAACAAATCCGTTTAAAAAATAACGGTGGAACAGGGCAAATTGTATTAAAAATTACTGCTACCGCTACTATCGATAACCCTATTACTGATGAGTTGACAAGAAAACTTGTTATCAATTTGGAATATGGTATTCGTAGTATTTCAGTCGATGATGAAATAAATACTTTGGATGAAGATACGGGACATTTATTGATGCAATTAAATAGCGACAATGGTAGCACTAGGTCCATTATGTTATCAGTTTTGCCAGTAGATGCTTCACTAACTGGAATAGAGCGTGCAACTAGTAGTGATGAAAGTATTTTTACTGTAATGGCTGATCTTGATGAAGTCGGTAGGTTTAATTTTACTGCCGTAGGAGTGGGGACAGCAGAGGCGACATTTATTGCAAAAACTGGTGTAACAATGACTTTGACTGTGGAAGTATTTAATGGCTTGCAGGGGTATACTTTGGGTACTACTCTCACAGGGCAGTCCAGTAGAATAGGTGCTGTTACTTATGGCGATGTAACTTTTGATAATGGGGAAATATCTGCCAAAACTATTAATGAAATAGTCGTTACAAGTACTAGTTCTGTTTACTTGTATAACCAGGCATATCCAAGCAATGCAAGTATCTTATCTGTTACATATGACGCCAGTTCTACAACGGTTGCAAATGTGGTAGATTTGGGTAATAGAAAAGTTGAAACTGCTCTATTAGAAACCAAAGAGGTTGGACAGGTTAATATCACTATGACTGTTTATTACCGACAGTATGACAATTATGGGCAAACCGCTATTTCTTCATACAGTCAGGACTTTATAATAGTAGTTTACAAAGCGATTACTTCTATTGCTGTATCACAGGAAACTATTGAATTATTGTGGTCAGGGAGTCAGGGAACTTCGACAAGTATATACAATCAGGAGCAATCAAAACAATTAGTAGAAGTATATTCTTATCCTGAAAATACCACAAATAATACCGAAAATGCTGTTTGGAGTATATATAATGAGTGGTATTATTTGATGGGTGAATTGTATGATGGTGAAAATTATTATACAGCAAATTCAAATAACAATAAACTGACGGGTTCGAGTATGACTGTACTATTTAATGAGGCTTGCCGAACGATAACAAGTACTACTATTTATGCGGAATTTAATGTTTCCGTAACCGTTTATGATTATCAGCAAACTTTTATAAAAACTATAAAGGTCATTTTAAGACAGCAAAACCCAGTTACAAAGATTGCAATAAATGAAAGTAATCAAAATGATGTACAAATTATAAACCAAGGCACAAAATTGCTAGCAGATTTTGACTTGAATAAAAGTGAGCAAAGTTGGGCTATTGATGCTACCGTTTATCCTGCAACTGCTACAAATCCAAGTCTTGGATACTTGCTATTTGATTTGGATGAAAATGGTCATCCTGTCAGTAGAATTGATACAGGCGGAAGCAGTTATTATGTGAGTCCACTTAGTTCCAAAACTGCTAAACTGGCATTAGATAGTACAACGGGACTTTATGAAATAGAGGCTTTGCGGGCAGGTCGGGCATTATTACTGATAGTACCTCTCGATATAATGACTGAATATATACAAGATATTACAAATTACTACTCATATTCTTACCTAGCAAGTAACTCGGTTATTAGAAGAATAGAAATTTATGTTGCTGACGGTAGTCAGGAAAATCCTTACGAATTGTATAATTCAAGCGATGTTGTCGCTATGGTCAATACAGAAAGTTTGAACAAAAATTTTGTACTAATGCAAAACATTGATATGGCTTCTTATTGTAAGTCAAATCCAACTTGGTCTGGAATTGGTTCTTATTCAAAACCTTTTACAGGTACTTTATTTAGTAATGGTTACAATCAATACGGAGCAGAGGATATTGATAATCCTGCGGAAATTTTATCTATAATAGGCTGGTCAATAAATTATAATGACACGCAAGCTGGTAGTAAGCAAGTACCGCTCAATTTTGGTATATTTAATTTAATTGGTGAAAATGCCGTGATAGGATATATAAATTTTGATATATCCAACTTTTCTATCACTCATCACAATGTTAACGATGCTGACAATCGTACCAGAGAATACAATATAGGTGCTTTGGCAGGTTGTGTTGCAGGTGGTACTATTACTAATGTTTCTGTAAATGTTGATAATTTTGCATATACTGGGACAGGTAGTGCAGGAATAAATGGCACAAGTATAATTAATCTAGGAATTGTGGGAAGTGCTATATTGTCTGCTAGTGCAGATACAATACTAAATAATATTGCTACAAGTATTACTGCTAATCTTGATTATAGTGTCGTGAGTATGAATTTTGGTGCGGTTTTGGGTAAAAACGCACAGACAAATGCAGGTGCTGAATATATTGCAAATCTTAGCAGTAATTCACAAATTAGTATAAAAAATGCAACTGAAAATTCAAACTTTGGTATGCTAGTGGGATATAATATGACAGGTGCTACTATCTGGGGTGGAAAAGCAAGCGGAATTATAGCGGAAACCTTAGAAAGCGGTGAAAGTTTTGCTGATTTGCCTGAAATTAATGTAGGTGGAATAATCGGTAATAATTTCTTTGGATATGTTAATGATATCCTAGATTCTGGCACACAAATAACAAAGCGTTATACACTTAGTACTGTTTCGATTTCTGCTAATGGAAATATTGGTGGAATTATCGGGTTGATGAATGGTGGTGGAGTATTTAATGCAAGATACAAGATTTTGAATAATGCAACTGATTCCATCGGTTTGATGGGGCTTGGTAATATTGGCGGTGTAATTGGTGAATGTTCTGCATATAGTACGATTAATTATACTTACGCAATTTCATTCAATCAAAGTAGACCTAACATTTTGAGTGTTGGTAGTTCAAATATAGGTGGAATAGTTGGTTTATGCTATGAAAGAACTAGAATATTTAATTCATATTCAGTACTGAATATCACAGATACAAGTTTATCTATTGATACTGTTGCGGGACTTTTGGTAGGAAAAATTGTTGCAGACGATAGTGATATATCTTATTGTTATACTCACGGTAGTGTAAACTTGGCAAATAGTACAAAGTGTGGTACTTTATTTGGTTACACTATGGGGAATAATTTAAGTTTAAGTCAAGTTTATACTGATGCCGTATTAGGCAATGCGGGTTCATATAAAATTGGTGAGAATACATATACTTCTAATTATTTTGCTTGGTCATTGCCTGATAATACAAACCTGCCAGTTACTCTGGCAAATGTTATAATATTAGTTCCAGAGGGTACAGGAAGTGATGCAGTCTTTGATAGTGGCTACCCTATTAATAACATAGGCGGAGTTCATTATATTACTGATAACACACCAGCGAACTGGGCAAGTTGGGGATTTAATTATACTCAAATTTATTCAGGTGGAAATGGCACTTATGCTACGGACTGGTTGATTGATAATACGAGTGAAAAGAATGATGGAATGCCATATATCAATATAAACGGTTATGAATTTATTGTAGTATCGCCTACTTCTATAACTGTAAACGCTGACGGTATGTCAATCTATGACAATACTTACAATGGTAATTATTTGGGCGATATATTTTATGGTACAGGCGAAAACATTAGCGGGACTACATATTTCCGTAATATTATTCTTCGATATCATAGAGGAAATAGTCAGTCTTATCAGTTATTTGGTGATAGTACAAGCAATGCTTTATTTAAAATTTCCACCGTGCCAGAGATTGATTTGAATGACTTGCTGATTTATATTGTCAATTCAAATTCAAATGTAGTAAAAGTAGTCAACGGTGCAAACTTAACAGACTATCTATTGTATGTTATTTCTACGGGAACAACTAGGCTATATATTTATAGTGCCGAAAATGATGCAGTTTATGATATGGTACAAATTTGTGTTGTTCAAGGCTATGATGAAGTAAATATTTATAACATAACAAAAAGTACTACTACACCTATTGACTCTGGTGATAGTTTTGATATCCAGACAGATTGCACCGTACAATTTAGGGTAGATTATCTAGAATACGATAATGCCACACAAAATTCTATTGTCAATGTCAATGGTGGTATCAAAATTTTGGTAAACGGTCAGGAATTAATTAATGCAGATGAAGACAGTCGTATTACTGTAAACAATTCACAATGGCTGACAGATGGTGAAAACTATTATGTACTTAGTTACAACGACGGAATTTTTACTTTGACTGCAATCAATCCAACCGAGGCAAATACTCCTTTAAAAATTAGTATTATACCTTATCTTGAAGCACAGTTTTATCTAGGTAACACTTTGACAAGTGAGCAAAGAGAAATTTTTGTTGGTGCAGATTATTTTGATGATAGTGAAGATTGTCAAAGCAACAACCCACAGGCAGTAATAAGTTATGAAGTTACTACTTATAATGGTGTAACAGGAATTGACTTGGATAGCGGAAATCAGTCTATGTATTCAGGCGATGATTTGGAAATCAATGCTCAATTATATACAGACAACTTTGCAGGTTTACAAGGTGAGGGAGAAGCATATAGTACAAATTCTGCCGTTGGTTTAAAAATTTATCAAAATTCTGTTTCCCAAGATGATACAAATTTGGTTTACGCATATACGGTAAATACGAATCTGGATACAGGGATTAAATGGATGGCGGAAGATGCTAGTAAAGATGCGGGCGTATTTGATGTAAACATCGGCGCACAGTCTTCCAATCTTACGAATTTGATAAAATATCCATTTACAATAAATCTAACAGATGAATACAAAAATATCAATACCGCAAAAACTTATATTTTGGTATTTAGTTTTTGTAATCTTTCCAACTTGCAAGTTACAAACACTTATTCAAAATCAATCACTTTGACTATCACACCTCAAAAAATAAATGGAGTAACGATAGAGCATTTTAGCGATGTTGAAACAAGTGGTACAAGTGCTATATACCTAAAAAATGCAGGTAATTTGCCTACAAATACTATTATCGCTGGTGAATATGGCTTGTTGCGTGTTACCGTTGTACCAAGTTATGCTAGTTATGATTTTGTGGAAGTATTGAGTAATCAGGCTGGTGGCGATGTAATCAGTTTTGAACAAAGAATATATAATAACCTTGATGATGAATATTATTCATATACTTCAGGTGAAACAATAGTTACAAATGGTGTAAGATTAGCAAAAGCAAGTAATTATATAGTATCGGGCACACCAACATTTGACGGCACATATTATATGCGTACTATAATTGCTTCGGCAACTACCAAACAAACATTATTTACAGTAACAGTGAATGTTTACAAAAACGGTAGTATAATTAGTACTTCAAATCAGCAGGTTAGTGTAAAACTTGTTGCACCATTCAGTGTAACTTTTGACCATTATAATACTGGTACAGACAAAGCATATATAGCCCGTGGTACAGGAGTTTCGGGCAGTGATACAGTATTGTCAACTATAAAAATTAATAATAGAAATAAAGTAAATATTAGTTATGATATTGCTAGTTACAGAAACTTTAAATGTGATAACAAGTATCCTATCTCTGGGGTGGCAATAGTTCTAAATAGCGGAAATTATTATATTTATGTAGCGGATAATGTTGCATTAAATAGTCCTTTTACAATCTCGTTCAGTGCTGAAACATATCTAGATGGATATTGGAGAACTATTACGAGAAAAGTCAATTTTGTAGTGGTAGATTACTTTATCGATGATATTTCTGCTTTTATCAATAATGTAGAGAATGGAACGCTCTCTCGAAATTATATAAAATCAAAATACTATGATTTGAATATTTTTGGACAGACAAATACTACTATTTCTAGTTTGACTTCTTTGAATATTGATACTATTCCAGATTGTGTTTCTATAAATAAAAATGATTCTATTGCAATCGAAAGCCTTGTTGATGTAATAAAGAGAATAAATGGATTAAGTGGTACTTATTATGGTCAGGCATACAATACTTGGTCTTATCTAAGTGGTACAGATATTTATACATTGATAAATTATACCGAATTAGATGATGTAGACAAGTCTATTGATGGCAACTTTGGAATAACTATAAATGAAAATAACGGGTATTCAATTACTCCTTACAAAGTTAGTAGTAATTCAAAATTGCGTGCTAGCATATTATTTACATATACACTTGGATTTTTTGCTTTAACAACGGAAACCGATGTAAATAGTGTATTGTTTGAATGTACCAGTGATGTTTCTGTCAATTTTTATCAGGAAACTTCAAATGAACAACCTATTCCAGTTTATACAGTACAAGAATTTACTTCTATGAATACTGGGGCAGATTATATCTTGATGAATGATATTAATTTGACTACGGCTCACCAAGTTTGGACACCTATGGATATAGATGTTGCTAGTTTTAACGGAAACGGCTACAAATTAATGATTGATTCAACTTTTGATGTAAATAATTTAACACTAGATACATATGGTGTTTTTGGAAAAGTAGAATCAGGTACAATACTCAAAAATGTAACTGTTGAATATATAGCATTGCCAGAGGACAACGCATATGTCAATGTACTAAATGGCTCTTATTCTACATTAGATTTTGGTTTGTTTGCTGGTGAAAACAATGGAATACTGACAAACTGTGCGGTACTTTCTAGCGGTGATGCTTCTAGTGTTGAAGTGTCTGCGAATAGAACTAGTACCCAGACTCACAATATAGCGGGTTTTGTTGCTACAAACAATGGTAACATAACAAATAGTAGAGTGGAAAATATAAAATTAATCGGGGACGGAAATGTCGCTGGCTTTGTTGCTATTAATAACGGTAGCATTTCTAGTAGTTATGCAGATAGTTCTTTGACTACCGTTTCTGCTGTTTCGGTAGTAAAAAATGTAGCGACTTCATATGTTGCGGGCTTAACTTCTACCGCAGGGTTTGTGGCGTTTAATAATGCTGGTGCAAGCGTTTATGGTTGCTATGTTGGTAGTGCATATTACAAAAATATACAGGGTGAAAATGAAACCTTGCAATCTAATCGTGGGCTATCTATTGAATCCCCAGTTTATGCAGGTGGTTTTGTTTATAGCAATAGCGGAAATATTAGCGACTCATATTCTGCTGTAATAATTACCAACGGAACAAACGCAAGTGGATTTGCCTTTATAAATACCGCAGGTAGTACTATAAACAGATGTTATACCACTAGTATTACGATAAATGTTGCGAACCGAACAGGTACGCCATTTATAGGAGTAATGGGCTTGTCTGCTACAACAAATAACAACTCTGGTATTATTACAAATGCTTATTATTATGACTTTGGTTTTCCATCTGGTTCACTTACTTATGAGGTAGCACATAGTTTGAGTGAGGAACAATTCAATAATAACAACAACGCTTACTTTGATTCTTGGAATTCTTATAGTTTTAGCCGAACATCAAGCGAAGCGGGACAGGAGATTTTGGGAGTCTGGACATTTTCGAGTGATACAAATACTTATTTCAAAGAGTATTATACAAGTGCTACTGCTCCAAATGTATCCTATAAATATTTTGGGCCAAGGTTGGTGTCTGCTTCTTTGCTTGCAAGTTTTGCACCGTGGACTTTGAATGAAGAGGAAACACAGGCTGATGTCAATGGAGTAATCAATTATGTATATAATATTGAAACTACGGACACAGGATATGTTTATGACAGTATAAATCATACATATACTTACAACCCAGTCATTATTTCAAATGCAACCGAGTTTAATTATTATTTGGCATATTCTACTACAAATTCAAATGCAAATAGTAGTAATTATGTAAACTATGTAAGTGCTAGACTTGTTGATGATATTGCATTGACTGATTTGGACGATAATTATATAAACCTTGATACCTTATTTACTGAATATGCTGGAATTTTGAATGGTAACGGTTTTACGATTAGTGGTATAAGTATAGGTTCACAAGATTTGACTATCAATGGTCAGGAAAATATAAGAAACAGAGTAACAGTGGATAATAGTACGGTAACTAGTGCAGGATTATTCAAATCTTTGACTTCTTATACTAGCGGAAGTCAAACATATTATGGAACAGTAAAAGGATTGACGCTGAAAATCGAAGACATTTCCGCAGGTCAAATCAATTGTGTAGGAGCATTAGCAGGAGTAATAAATAACGGTTATATCTATAATGTTACTGTAACAGGTGCGGGCAATAGGGTTTCAGGCAGAAACTTTGTTGGTGGTGTAGCGGGTTATGTTACTGGAAATACCAGAATAAACGATATTAGCAGTAATATTTCTACTACTGCTACATATTCGCAACAAACTTCTAATGTAAAAATTTACAACAAAGATATTTACAGATTAGGAGGAAATTCAAATACTACGGATTTGACTCAACTTAACGAAGTGTCTTATGCAGGTGGATTATTTGGTAGTATTGATTTAATACCTTATGATAATGATGAAATAATAGATTTATCAAACTTCAATACTGTACTTTGTGCGTACCTTACGTTTAACGGCGAGGGTAGCGTTGTCGGTGGTAGCGTAGGCGGTATAGCGGGTATGATAGGCGGAAACACTATTTTGACTAATAGTCAGGCATATTTTGCAAATACTACAAGATTGAATGGACTTAATTTTGTGGGCGGACTAGTAGGACATAATAGTGGTACAATTACATACAGCAAGACAAATTACTATAATACAGTACAAAACGCCGTAAATATAGCAAAAACTGGTGCTTTGGTTTCGACAGCAAGCAAAACAATATTTGGGACTACTAGTCCTGTTTGTGCTGTCGGCGGTCTGGTAGGATTAAACTTTGGTAATACCTTTAATGCAGGGCAAACTGGTACTATTAGATATTGCAATAGTAGTATTTATGTAATTAGTAGTACGGCTCAAAATGTCGGTGGATTAATCGGTATTAGTTTTGGTGGAGATATAAAGGCTACATATGCAACTGGTACAGTTGTAGGTAGTACAACGGCTAGCGTTGGTGGTCTTATCGGTCAGGTTTGTACTATTACTGGTAGCGGTGGCTTAGAAAGTGTAATAAATTTCGGCAGAAATAATACAACAAGTGCAATAGGATTAGCCAATCCTTTTGGTGTAAATTATTCTGTATTGCCAAATCAATTATTAACGATAGACTTTTCTGTGGCACAAAATAACTGGGCATACACTTATTATTCATATTATAGTACAATACTTGGAACAAATGGTGATGGCTCTGGGTACTTAGGTGGATTTATCGGTTTAGTTAGTGATAGTACAAATCTATCCACTTCACATGTAAAAGATATTAGTCTAATAAACTTTTATAATAGTGAAATAACAAATAAAGAAGTGGCTATTACCACTACTACAAAACAAAGTGGTTCACTAATGCTAAATGATGTAGGTGCATATATAAATTCTAATAATGGAGATTTTGAAATAGCCACTGGTTCAGTAAAAGCCGAAGTAAGTGGTGATGACAATATCCCTATTACTCGTGGGTATATGATAAAGAACTATGCTCTCATTTATGGTTCTTGGGATAAATATAGTATCAATGGATACAATGGTGATAATTCGCCTATAATCTTAAAAATGCAAGCACCAGATAGTTTCAATATTACAACTAGTGCAGATTTGTTAAAGATGTACTGGCGACCTGATAAAACATATAATTTAATGGCAAATATTTCATTGAGTTATATCAATGATGATAATCAGTTAAGTTATTATCCATACTTTATTGTAGGTTCATTAAATCAACCATTTACAGGTACTTTTAATGGTAATGGCTATACTTTGTCAAATATACAACTAACAAGTGTAACTTCACATACAGTGGGTATATTTGGTTATGCAAAAAATGCTACTATTGAAAACTTGAATTTAACAAACATTACATTTGCAACCAACCTCAATGAAAAGGCTATTGCTTATGTGGGTGGTTTAGTTGGTATCAGTGAAAGTAGTAGTATTTCAAAGATAAACATTCAAAATCTAGTTATTACAACCGATGCAACTTATGTTGGTGGAATAGTAGGTTATGTGGCAGGTGATACTGCTGAAAAAGTACTTGATAATGCGATAGTTAGTGAGGTTGCGATTAATTATACAAACAATAAAAATCCAAATGACAATGCAAATTGCTATGTTGGTGGAGCAGTAGGACTATCTAGTGGAGGAATAATCTCTGCTATATCAAGTGCTGGTTATGTGTGTATTAGTCAGGTAGAAGCAACGAAAGAAGACAGTAGCCAAAACTTTATCCATATGAATATAGGTGGTAGTTTTGGTGGTATTACTGACGGAAGTGTAGTAAATACCATAATTAATGAAATGAAAATTGTGGCAGGTGTTTATGATAGTGAAAGCGGGCTAGTTATATATAGTAATTACCACAATTATAATGACCTCAATATAGGTGGATTAGCAGGAAAAATAACAGGCTTGGGCACTAGTATAAGTTCAACTTTTGTTGATGGTGATATTTCTGCTAGCCTGTACTTGCAATCTAGTGGAGTGGTAACACAAATAGGTGGTATTTCTGGTAGTTTTTCATATGCGACATTACAAAATGTAATAAGTGCTTATAATATTTATCTAAATAGTGATAGTACAGTTCCAACAAATGTGGAAACAAATGTAGGCGGTTGCTTTGGTTATGTTAGTAATTATTACTTAAATACTACAACGGCACAAACAAATTATTCTTTGACTTCCATATTTAATAATTCATACAAGGCACAAGTAAATGCTTTTGCTGGTGCTAGCGATGTAGTAATTATCGCAAACAAACAAATTCCTTGTGATACTTACTTATCATTAGCCTCAATAAATGATAACTACAATATCGGCTACAATTCACAAAGTAGTAATTCTGCATATAATGCAATAAAGACTTTGATAAACAATCAATTCAATGCTTTGAGTGCAGATTATGTTACAATAAAGAGTATTTTTAGTGGCTTGTTTAATGTAATAGGTTCAAAACTAAATCCTATTTTGATAAGTACCGCAGAAGAAATGAACAATATAAGATTAATAGATAGTACAAGTTACAATTACTATACTTTGACTTCAAATATTGTATTAGATATGTGCGGTGGTACAATAGAAAGTCAGCCAGTTTTGCTAGATGAAGCAACTTTCTATGGTTTCTTTAATGGAGCGGGTCATAATATTACTTTGAATTCAAGTGCTCAAAGTAGTACAAGGTATGGTGTATTTGGAAATGTTGCAATTAGTGAACTTGGAATACCAAGTGCAGTTGCTGGTGTATATGTAGCACTTGCTTCTACAATTTCATCAAACTACAATTCTTATAGTCAATTTGGTTCGGTTGTAGCAAATTTGGGCGAGAATTGTATAACATATGCCTGCGGTGATAACGGAAACTTGACTATTACACAAAATGACAGCAGTGCAACTTTGGTAATCGGTGGAGTGGTAGGCTACAATGAAGGTTCTGTAAATAACTGCTGGGGTGGTGCAAATATTACACTAAACGGGACTGCTAATGCTTACTTGGGTGGTGTAGTAGGTGAAACTGCAAATAGTACGGGCGGTATAGAACTATCTAACCTTGACTTTACGGGTACTCTAAGATATGGCGGAAACAATTCTTGCTATATCGGCGGTATACTTGGTTACGGGTATTACAACGCATTGTCTAGTGATGGTGGTACGGTTAATATTTACAAATTGTTATGTACTGGTTCTATTTATTCAAGTGCTGTAATCGGCAACAAGAGTGCAATTATAGGTTACGCTATGAATGTTAGTCCAAAATTTGAGAGCGGAATGGCTACACTTAATAATGTGGAGGCCGTATATGCGATAAGTTGCGGGGCAACAGAACCAACAATTAGTGGAGAAATTTATGCAATAGGCACAAACTACAAATCTATGAAAGAAGATAACGAATTTTTGGAAGTTATAGGTGATAGCGGTTTGTGGCAACAAGATTCTACAATAAGTTATGGCTGGCCATATTTAAAGATTTGTTCAGGATTGATTGCAAGTTCTGGTTCAGGTATTCAAACTAGTCCTGTTTTGATACCAAATGAAGAAATTTTGGGATACTATTTGGATACAGGTTTTGAAAGCGGAGTATATTACTTGCTAAATAAAACCGAAGTAGATGGCGAGGGTCATATAGTATATGACTTGACTGATTATATATGGACTGCAAAAACTTTGTCGGGATACTTGATGATAAAATCTACCGACAAAGGCAATGTTTATATTACAAATGTTGAAAATCAATTATTCAGTAATATTGACTTAACAGTAACTTTTGTAGATTTGTATAATACCACTACAAAAACTCATATTAGTTACGATGATGAAGATACAGATATTTACTTAACAGTATCCACAACAGTTACAAATGTTTTGGGAACTACAAACAATGGTATTATTCATAATGTACAAATTGTGAATGAAAATCCTGCTTCCGCACTGACTCTACTTGGTGGTGATGGTTATGGATATGGTGGCATTGTGGCACGAAACAGTGCAGACGGAAGTATATTAAATTGTATAGCAAGTGATACAAATATTCACACTAACACTACAAATTTGGGTAGTATAGTCGCACAAAATAGCGGTTTAATATCTGGCTGTAATAGTACTAATGCAACTATTATAGGATATACAAATGTAGGTGGTTTGGTTGGTAACAATGTTGGTAATCTTACAAATTCATCAATCAATTCTGCTACAATTTCAGGATATTCATATGTAGGTGGTTTGGTTGGAAATGCTACTAATACTAGTGAAGTATCCAGTTCTAACATTTATGATAGTGAAATAAATGGCACTTCTCTAAATATAGGTGGTGCAGTTGGAGCAAATGCTGGAACTGTAAATATTGTCAATACTAATGCTGGAACGACAATAAGTTCTACAAATAATAATGTAGGTGGAATTGTAGGAAACAATACAGGAGTAGTTTCGGGTAGTAAAAATTATTCTACCGTTACTGGTGTTAATAATGTCGGTGGAATTGTAGGAACAAGTAGTTCAACAGTTTCTAGCAATACAAATTATGCTAATTTAACTGGTGAAAATAATGTAGGTGGAATAGTTGGTAATAGTAGTGGCTCAATTACTTCTTGTACCATTAGTAGTGGCTCAATTACTGGTAAAATGTATTTGGGTGGAATTGTAGGATACAATACCGATGGAGTAACAGATAATACTTGCGGTAATGCAAACTTTATAACTACGGAAAATACTCAAAATTATATAGGTGGAATTATCGGTTACAATCTTAGCACAAACATTTCTGCAAATACAATCACCGCAAGCAAGCTATCAGTGGGTGGCTTGGGTGCAAATTGTATAGGCGGATTGATAGGATACAACGCATCTGGATTCACAAACGATTTGACTGTTTCAAACGCTTTGAATTTTAGTGTAGGAGATGCTAGCAATGTTGGTTTGATTGCTGGATACAACGCATCTAATTGTGTAATTACAGGTAGTTCTATCGCATTGAGCGGTAATATTACAATATCTTCTACTGGTAGTAATATAGGTGGATTAGTCGGGGACAACCGTGGTACGATTAGTGGAATAATATCTTCTTACAAGGTATTTAGCCTGTCAGGAAACACTTATATAGGTGGAATATCTGGTTACAATGCAGGTACTATATCAAATAATACTCTTATTACAAATGTTCAGGGTTCAGGTAATTATGCTGGTGGTATTACAGGTAAAAATGATGGAACAATTAGCGGAGGAACGATTTATTGTAGCGTACAAGGAGTCGATTATGTTGGAGGTGCAACAGGTACAAATTATGGTACAATAAATAACAATTTAATTGTCCAACTGGTTTATTTGTCAGGCAATTCATACTTGGGTGGAGTATCAGGCGGTAATGTCGCTACAAAAGTAATTACAGATTGTAGCGTAAATAAATACAGTACGGCAATTAGTGGTTTGGCGACAGGTACACATACAATAGTTTCAACAGGTCAAAACATAGGTGGTATAGTTGGTTACAATTACGCACCCGCAACTTTGTCAAATTGTATTACAAATGATATTACAATTAGTGCTGCCTCTAATTATATAGGAGGTATAGTGGGTGTTACTCGTGGTACAATTTACAACTGTAATGTTTATAATCTTGAAATTGATGGTAACACAAGTGCTAGTATGGGAATAGGTGGTATTGCAGGTGTAAGTTACGGCGAATTAGACAGTGTAACTGTTGATGGTGCAATACTGAATGGTCTTTCAAGAATAGGTGGTATAGTAGGTAGATTAGATATATACCTTGACTTGATTGGTGCAATTACAAATTATAGTAATGTAAATAATATTACTATTGCTTCGTCGGGTTACTATATAGGTGCGGTGGCGGGAAGTAGTAAGTGCGATATAAATTGTAATGTATCGGGTACATTTAGCCTTGTCAATAGTAGTGCAGCAGCAAACGGTGGAGTGGCTTTGATTGTAGGGTATGTTGAGGGCGACTTGTCCATTGTTACAACTATTACTGCCACAGGTACAGCATCAGGAAACAAGGCAGAAACTTATACAGATAACTTCCCTTACTTTGGGCAGACATCAAATTCTGGTACTTGGAGCGGTACAAACTGGCAAACTCATATCATAATCAATGGTACATTAGATGGTGTAACATTAGATACAAGTGGCGAACCAGACGCTTTCAGTATTAGTGCATCATAATAAAAAAAAAGAGTAGGTTTATTTCCCACTCTTTTTTTATTCAAGCACATTCTTCGATTTCGGGTAGTTTCTTTGCGTTGTTATACGAATAAAATATGGAATTAGAGATAACTTTTGCCAAATTATAAATATTATACAACTTACAGCCTGCCCCGATTTTTACATTTTCGTTTAAAACAGTAGTAATTCCATATATAAAAAGATCGGCATTTATTTTGATATTGCTGGATAGCGAACTAACATATTCATCTGTTATAATAATTTCATCTAGGTGTGATTGTGATGTGGTTGCCATAGCGTCAACTACGCACACTACACTAAAAGGGTGCATCGTGCGAATGTAATCCATAGCAAAAGCAACATTTTTGCCAGTTATACATTTTTGTAAATCGCCATATATATAAAAAGGGAAATTGCTGTTTTTGAGAATTTGTCCCACCATACAGCCCAAACTATCAAAAATAATTTTGTCTGTTCCCACACACAAAAAGACAACACCGTTTTGATTATTTTGGAATATGCATTGAATTTTTTTAGAAATCAGTACATTTGCTTTTTCATTGTGCCCATAAATTCGCAAAAACTCTCGCATAAAGTTGCTCCTTTTGATTTTTTGACTCTATTTTTGATTACAAATCGTATAATAAAGTTTAGTAAGGTAAGAATACTTTATAAAAAGTAAAATTAATCTTCACTGACAAATTTCGTGTTAATTTGACTATATTACAAAATTTATTTAAAAAATGATGACAAAAATTTTCATTTATGTTAAACTAGTGTTAGAAAAACAAGGAGGAATAATGTATGGCTTGGATAGACATCGCCTTTATTGCTATACTTGGCATAGGTGCAATCATAGGTGCATACAAAGGATTTTTACAATCTTTGGTAGCACTCTGTGGTACATTACTGACATTAGTTTTGGCAATCTGGTTATCCAAACCCGCTTCGGGATTACTGGAAAGTTGGTTTGGTTTGAATACCACTCTTGGTTCTGCTCTTCACGATACAATTGCAGGATATTGCCAAGGTGGAACTTTGCCACTTTTGCTTGACCCATTAGCAAAGTTGCTTTTGGGCGCTGATTACGCTACGACATATCCAGATATTTCTTCGGTAGATTTTATTACAGCATTTTCAAATTCAATCGGTGCATTGCTGGGTACAATTATTACAGTAATTATCCTGTTTGTATTAATTAAACTTGTACTTTACTTATTGTCAAAATTGTTTGATGTTATTACAAAGAACAGAGCAATCAGTGGAATGGATAGAGTACTTGGTTTTGTAATCGGTGCAGGTAAAGGATTTTTACTATGTTTTATTGTATTTAGTGTAGCATATTTCTTAAATACTTTAATACCAAGTATAGGCGACTGGGTAACAGACACTTTGCAAACCAACCCTATAACGAGTGAAGTCTACAACTGGTCGTGTGATTTCTTACAAAATCAAATTATTCCATTTATAATGGGATTATAAAAAAATTAAAAGCAGGTTTTTGTAACCTGTTTTTTTAATTTAAAAATCAAATAAAAAATAAAAATAAAATTGAAAATATATTAATAATAAAATAAGATATAAAATATATTATTTTTAGTATTAAAAAACAAAATAAATTAAAAAATAAATTAAATAAAAATTATTTTAATTTGTATCTAATTTATAAACACAAAATAATATTTATTAAATTATTTTTACATTCACAACTGATAGAAACAAGAGTCGCTTCCGAATACTTTTTATTGCGTAAAACCTCCATAATACTGGCGATTTTTAGTATTTTTTTGTAATATATATTGTCTTCATAATTTAAAATTGTTCTCATATTATTTAATTGTTGCACGCATAAAATATTAAGGGAATTAATTTCTATTTCCAGATTATTTTCATTAATTAAATCAGTATCAAATTTTACAATTAATTCATATAAATTTGTTATTAAATTTTGTATAAAATTATTACAAGTTTTAATTACAGTCTGGTCATTTTCAGTATTATATTTTAGATTATATTTTGTGGTTTTATAAGTATAAATTTTTGCAGATACATTTTGCTCCAACAAATTTTTTTGTACTTTCGTTGCCTGCGGTAATGTTAAGTAAACATTCAAAGCAATACAAGAATTATTGATAAAATCCAAGATATTTCCAGCACCTCCACGCAAACGGAGATTTTCCATATCTTCGTTTATGTCTTCTGGCGTTTCATAATCACTTTCAATGTACAATATATAATATTCACGACTATAAATTTGATTATTATTTATTCCAAAGATGTTTAACGCCCAACTAAATTCAAAAATGGGTGCTATGATACAATAAATGAGAAAAAAAATCAAAAGACTAAAACAAAGTACCATAATTAGTACTTTGGGTGCTTTTTTTGTTCTTCGTAGTGCAGGACAACTCTCGTTTGCGGTTTTGATGATATATTTTGACATATTAAAATTTATGAAAAAATTTACAAAAAAATACAAAAAAAGTGAACAAAGATTATTACAAATAGCAAGATTTGTGATAAAATAGAGTTATGAGTTTTTAAAAAACCCTAAATTTTAGTTGCAAGGAGGAATAAATTATGAAATTAAAACCATTATTTGATAATATAGTTTTAAAGAGAGTTAATGCGGAGGTAACTACTGCTAGCGGGATACTGCTTGCTGGTGCTGAAAAAGAAAAGCCCCAAGTTGCAGAAGTTGTTGCGGTAGGTGCTGGTGCTGTTGTCGATGGAAAAACTTTGCCTATGCAAGTGAGCGTAGGCGACAAAGTGATTTTTCCTCAATACGCAGGTAACCAGTTTAGAATTGATGGCGTGGACTTGATAGTAGTAACGCAAAAAGACATTTTAGCAAAAATTGAAGAGTAAAGTATAGGAGGTAATAATATATGGCAAAATTGATAAAATCGGGAGAAGACGCCCGTAGTGCTTTGGAGCGTGGTGTAAATATTCTTGCAAATGCTGTAAAAGTAACACTAGGACCAAAAGGCAGAAATGTTGTTTTGGATAGAAAATTTCAAACTCCATTAATTACAAATGATGGAGTAACAATAGCAAAGGAAATTGAGTGCGATGATGTATTTGAAAATCTTGGTGCTCAAATCATAAAAGAGGTTTCCATAAAAACAAACGATGTTGCAGGTGATGGAACAACAACTGCTGCTGTTCTGGCACAAGCAATCATTCACGAGGGTATGAGAAACTTTGCCGCTGGTGCAAACCCTATTGTTTTGAAAAAAGGTATCAAAAAAGCAGTTGACATTGTTGTTGCTGAACTTAAAAAAATGTCAAAGCCTATTGAGGACAAAAAAGCAATCAGTCAGGTAGCAAGCATTAGTGCTGGCGATGAAGAAGTAGGTGTACTTATTAGTCAGGCAATGGAAAAAGTCGGCAAAGATGGAGTCATTACCGTAGAAGAAAGTAAAACTATGGATACCGAACTTGATGTGGTGGAAGGTATGCAGTTTGACCGTGGTTATGCTAGTAGTTATATGGCAACAAATACCGAAAAAATGGTAGCGGAACTGGATTCACCTTTAATATTAATAACAGACAAAAAGATAACAAATACACAAGAAATATTGCCAGTCTTGGAACAGGTAGTAAAGTCTGGACGCAAGTTATTGATAATAGCCGATGATATTGAGGGTGAGGCTCTGGCAACTTTAATCATAAACAAGTTGCGTGGAACTTTTACTTGCGTAGCAGTCAAAGCCCCAGGTTTTGGTGACAGGCGTAAAGCAATGTTGGAAGATATAGCAATATTGACAGGCGGAAAAGTTATCAGTGAGGAGTTGGGTAGAGAACTAAATACCGCCTCGGTTGAAGATTTGGGTAACGCTCATCAAGTAGTAGTTACAAAAGATAATACTACTGTTGTTCAAGGAGGCGGAGAACAAAGCCAAATCAAAGATAGAGTGAGTGCAATAAAAGCACAAATAGAAAGTTGTACTAGTGATTACGACCGTGAGAAATTGCAGGAAAGATTAGCAAAACTTGCAGGTGGTGTGGCTGTAATCCGTGTTGGAAGTGCTACCGAAGTCGAGATGAAAGAAAAGAAATTGCGTATTGATGATGCTCTGGCTGCTACTCGTGCCGCTGTGGAAGAAGGTATTGTCGCAGGTGGTGGTGTTGCGTTCTTGCGTACCATTCCAGCACTTCAAAAAGCAATAGACAAAATGGAAGGCGATGAAAAGATTGGTGCTCAAATTATATTGAAATCTTTACAGTCGCCAGTTCGCCAAATAGCAGAAAATGCAGGTATTGATGGTGGAGTTGTTGTTGACAAAATTTTAAGCAATGCTGATGTAAATTTTGGATATGATGCTCTCAATGACAAATATGTAGATATGATAAAAGAGGGTATTATTGACCCTACAAAAGTAACCCGTAGTGCCTTGCAAAATGCTGGTAGCGTATCAGGAACTTTGTTGACTACTGAATGTATTGTTGCCAACGCTCCTGAAAAAGAGTCTAGTATGCAAAATGGCCCAAATCAAATGGAAATGTAATTCTGTAAATTCTTTTTAAATCTATAAATATAAGTTTTCATAACTTAAAATAAAAAGTCCGTACAACAGTATGGATTTTTTTATGTGTAATATTAATATTATTAATTCCTACGAACAAAATCTGTTTCACGAAAAGTGGGCAACTCATCATCAGGTAAATTCACTTCTTCGTGTTCTATGTAGTCTGTCGTAGTTTCGTCCACTTCATTTTGAAAAGTAGCATCTTCCTTATTTGCTGGATTTTTCACCAACAAATCCTTATCTTTCTCTAAAAAACGCAAATCTTCATCACTTAAATTTGATGGCATAAAACCCTCCTTCAACAAATTATTTCCATAATTATATCATTTATACCTCTAATTTGTCAAATGTTTAAAATTTCCTAAAAAATTATTGTTGAAAAAATTCCTAACATATTTATAAGCATTGATTATAAAATAGTTTATTTTTAATTATTGACAAGATAATAATTCTATTCTATAATGTATATATAGGTAAAAATTATGATTAATATAAATTGCGTTATTTCAAACCCGAATCCAACTGTAACTGAATAGTTATAGTGTTTTGTGTTTTGGGGAGAAATATTCAAAAAATATTTAAAGAATTTCAAGATTGAACCAGCAACAAAACTAGTTGTTGGTTTTTTGTTTTTTAAAAGGGGGCAAAATATGGTAAATATAATTTTTAACAGGAGGAATATACCCGCAAGGGTTCTAACTGATTTTTAAGTATGAAATACAACAAAAAAGTTGTTTTTATAAAGTTTTTTCGGCATTTTATATTAAAATATAATAATGTCAAATATTTGACAAATATAGAAAGATAATGCAATAATAGAAAATAGTGAAATCAAAGGAGAAAATAATATGAAATTTAGCAAACTCGTGGGCGAGAGATTTAAAGAAAAACCCGCTGACTGTAATCTTGCCTCATACGAGTTTTTAATACGAGGCGGGTACATAAAACATATGACAAATGGTATTTATTCCCTTCTGCCTCCTGCCGTAAAGGTAGTACAAAAAATTGAAAATATTGTACGGGAAGAAATGAACAAAATAGACGGACAAGAAATTTTATTGCCAAACCTAATGCATAGGGAACTTTGGGAAGAATCTGGAAGATATACAAGCGTTGGCAGTGAAATGTTTCGTTTGAAAGATAGGAATGGTAAAGATATGGTGCTGGGAATGACTCACGAAGAGCCTTGCGTAGATGTCGCAAGAGCAAGTGCTACAAGTTACACACAATACCCTTTTTGTTTGTATCAATTTCAAACCAAATTTCGTGATGAGCCTAGACCAAGAAATGGTTTAATTCGTTTGCGTGAGTTTATTATGAAAGATGCGTATTCTTTCCATACCAGTCAGGAAGATTTGGAAGAATATTATGAAAAAGTAAAGCAGGCATATTTTAAGATGTACAGGCGTATGGGACTAGGTGAAGCCGTTTGCGTGGCTGGTGATAATGGAATGATGGGCGGAAAAGTCGCTCACGAATTTACATTGATTTGTCCAGCAGGTGAAGATGTAATTGCACATTGTAATAAGTGTGATTATTATGCAAATAGCGAAGTGGCAGAATCCAGTGTTATCCCTACAAACAAAACCCCAGAAAAATTGCAGGAGCAAGTAACAGGAAGTTGTGGGACTATTCAGGCGGTTTGTGATTTATATGGATTACAATCAAATGAAACTATCAAAGCAGTAGTTCACAAATTACAAGATGGCAGACATTCAATCTGTTTTATCCGTGGTGATTATGATGTTGAAGAATGTAAATTGCAAAAAGTTGTTCAAAGTGAATTATTTGAGGCTGACCCAGAATTTTTGTTAAAAATGAATGTTGGAAGTATAGGGCCTCTTGGTTTACAAAAAGAAACCAAAGAATATGTGGTAATTTTTGATGAAAGCATCAAAGATGAACACAATATGTGGATAGGAGCGAATCGCAAAGGAATGCACTTATCTGGTTTTGACTATTCTAGGGATATGGAATGGGCACCAGAATTTGTAGATGTCCGCAAGGTTCAGGTAAATGATAAATGCAAATGTGGTAAAGGTATTATATCGTTGAGTAAGGGCGTGGAAATAGGAAATATTTTTCAACTCAATAAAAAATATTCAAAGCCTATGAATATGACTTATTTAAACAAAGACGGAATATCTGCTACCGCCACTATGGGTTGTTACGGTTTGGGTATTTCTAGATGTGTAGCCTCTATTGTAGAAGTTAATCACGATGAGAAAGGACCTATTTGGCCTATTGAAGTTGCACCATATTTGGTACATATTTGTATAACAAACACAAAAAATACAGATATGATGGAAGCAGGCGAAAAACTTCACAATCAATTTGTTGAAAAAAATATTGATGTTATTTTAGATGACCGAAAAGTTTCTACCGGTGTTCAGTTTGCTGATGCTGATTTGATGGGAGCACCTTTCCGTATCGTAATAGGGCGGGACTTTATGAATAGTAATGATGAGTTGCAAGAGAGAATGGTAGAAGTTAGTAGCAAACTATTTAACTTGCAGGAAACTATGCCAATAAACAAAGTATTTGATTTTGTAAAACATTATAAAAAATAAAGTCAGTTTTTTAAAAATAAAATAAGTTGTTGACCATTTATCAAAAATAGGAGGGAAAGATGAAAGATAATCAACTAAGTCAAGAGGAACTCATCAAAAAAGTAGATGAGGCAAATAAAGACAGAAAGCCTGGACAAGCACCTCTTATACCTGTCCAAGTAATTACAAAAAAGAAAAAGGGTGGCGGTTGCGGAACATTTTTTGCAGGCTTTATTTTCTCATTAATTTTTATTGTGGGTTCGTTTGTGGGACTATGTGCATATGTTTACTGGGGCGTTACGATTACACAAATAGAGCAATTATTAGGTGTTCAAACGCCTATTCAAGGTGATATTAGAGATAAATCTATTCGAGAATTAGTTGATTTGGCATTGCAATACAAAGATGATTATGTTCATTTGACTGTTGGTGAAATCGAGACAGTACTAGGTGTTGACTTGCCTGAAACCATACCAGGTACTCATATTAGTATTAGTGATATTTATACAGCCACTATTACTTTAAATAATTCTTCTATTCAAGTGCAAAATGTAGAATTAATGTATGTTATAAATAATACAACAGAGTTTGTTGATGCATTATTACCTGCACTTTATGATATGATTACCATAGGCGACCTTTTGGAAACAGCCCAGTTTGATACTACGGTAGAAGATATGGGATATCCAGGACTTGCTGATGCTATTTATAATGTTGGTACAGAAAGCGTACCAGTTTACAAATCTTTACTGGAATTAAGTATTAGCGAAGCACAAGATGTTTTGGTAAACTATTATGGTAGCGAAAATTTGACCGTTCAAAAAGTGGTTAATGCTCTGGGGTTACAGGAGTTTATTCCTGACCCAGTGAGTGGACAAGTTGACCTTTATTCTGGCATAAGGGATTTGGTGATTACAAATATTTCTGCCGAACAGATTATGAACGGAGTAACAGGTGGATTGCTGGATAGTATCATAGATTTGACCGATTATCCATTTACTCAAACACCTACATTTAAGAGTACAAGTTTATCGGATATGCTAGATTACTTACAAACAGTTCCATTAAATCAATTACTAGATATACCTGATGCAATTACTGCTACAAGTACAGCAACAGACAAATTATTGTACGCAGTGAGAAACTTGACTGTAAACGATGTGCTAGCAGAAGACTTCCTTACTGGAATACTCACTTTGATTGATAGTGCAGATGGTTATCCAAATCTTACCTTGGGTGAACTGATTGATTTTAGTACTATTTCAAATGCTGATATGTTTAGTAATGTATTAATAACTGACTTAATACGCGACCCAACTACAACTTTTAATAATGTTTTAGACAATATTGTTATAGGTGATTTCATTACACTAAGCAGTATTGTCGATACAGATTTCTTTACGAATAACCCAGAATTTAATACTTTGCAGGATACAAAACTAAGTGATTTCCCTGGTGCTGTAAAGGCATTGAAAATGAACCAGATTTTGACGGCTACACAGATTGCCACTGCTGGATTAAATTCTACACAGGCAGGAATGACACTACTAGAATTATTGCAGGCAAATAGTGGAAGCAGTGTAGATACTTTGCTTTCCGCAAGTGTTGTAGATGAAGTGGGCGGATATTTGGTAGCGGTAAGAAATACTACCTCCGCTAATTTTGAAACCACTTTTGATGCACTTTCTATTTTGGAAATTATAGGAACTGAAAATTCCGTAGGAGTTTTGGCAAATCTTGCGACTTTGAATATTGGCGATTTGGCAGATGACCCAGATGTTTTGAATACTGTTTTGGCTGAATTTGGTACACTTAGTGAACTTTGTGGCGGAAATACAACGGGAATCTTCTCAATAATTGGAAGCATAAATATTAGCGACTTAGTAAGTAATCCCGATGCTATTATGAATGCTTTGCAATCTTCCACAACTACACTATCTGCTATGCTTGGATTTACTCCTACAAATTCTCTTATTGGTGCTGTATCTAGCATACAGGTAAAAGATTTGTTTGGTTCTGATGTTGAGGGTGCTATTATGACAGCACTTTGTGGACCTAGTAATGAAAGAACCCTAGCAGACCTTTTGGGTATGACTAGTACAACGGGTATTACACAAATAATTGCTAATATTTCTGTGGCTGACTTATTGGGCAGTAATCCAGAATTGGCTTTTCAAAACGCATTGCAAAATGCCACCACGGTAACTTTGGCTGACTTGTTTGATAATACTGATAACAATGCCTTGATGAATATCATAGGTACATTAAGTGTTGCAGATTTGTTTGGTACAAATCCTGGTGCAAAAATTTATGCTGCTTTGGGTACGAGTACTACCACTTTGTATGACTTTATAGGTGCAAGTGGTGCTACTGGAATGGCAGGAACAATTTTGACACAACTAACACTAGCCGATTTGTTTAGTGATACCGCAGATATTACAACAACTATGGACAATATTGTAAACGGTTTATTACTTAGTCAGATTTTTGATACAAGCACTATGAGTACAGATAGCATTTTGTATATTATAATGACAAAATCAGGGAATGAAAACTTAACTGTTTCAGGGCTGGAAGGTGCTGTTAGTTCTATGACATTAAGAGATATTATAGGTACTCCAACAACCGGATTTTTGGCTTTGCCAGGCGTAAATCTAGATGTAACAGTTGGTAATTTTGATGATGCTTTAAGTTCGGTAAATATTCAAACAGTAGATATAGAAACTTTAATAAACTTGGGTCTGTTTGCAGTTCCATCAGGTACTACGGCTTCACAATGGGCAGGTATTACCTTGGAAACAGTTATTGAATATTACTATATTTCGCACGGGTTATAAAATTTAAAAAAATTAATTCAAATACTAAGTAGTTAATTAATTTATTATTTCCAAAAGTTTAGGGGGTACAATGGAGAAACAAAAAGAAGATGTGGTTACTATTAAGTCATCAAACAAAAAAAATACAAATAAAAGTGTCAAATCTAATAAAAAAATTGAAACCAAAAATATAGCAAACAAAGATAATAAAGTTGTTGTTATAACAGGCGTTACCAGTGGAATGGGGAATGAAGTAACCAAAAGATTAATGGAAAAAGGTGGATACACTATTATTGGTACTTGCCGTATTCTTCTTTCCAAAAGCATTAATGAAATGGCATCTTGGAATGAAAAATATACAAAATCAGATTTGCACTTAGCAATAGGCGACTTAACTGAAATGGCACAAGTTCGAAACTTGTTTTATAATATCAAAATAAAATTGCAAAAATTAGGTTTTGATAGAATTGATATACTATATCTAAATGCTGGGCAAATGTTGCAAAAAATAGATATGTCTTCTGAAAATAATGAATTACAATGGGCTTCCAACTATTTGGCTAATGTATTATTAATAGAATTATTACTCCCACTTCTTCGTAATAGTAAAGATGCAAGAATTATTTTGACAACTTGCGATAAAGCACTAAAAACAAAATTGAACTGGGACATTATAAACAATCCAAAAAAATATTCCGCAACTGCTCTGTATAATCAATCAAAGTTGGCTGAATTAATGTTTGCACTAGAATTTGATTATAGACATCTTGATGAAAAAAATATAAGAACATTTGTAGTTAATCCGGGCAGAGTTCGAACCAACTTGGGTCTAAGATACACAACAGGCTTTCAAAGATTTTTGTGTAATTTGCGAAATTTACGAGCCTGTTCAGTAGAAGAGGGTATTGCTTCTGTTATGTATTTAATAGAAGCACCTAATCTTCCTAGTAGGGTGGTTTATTATAAAAACATGTGTCCAAAAATGCCTAGCAATTACGCTTTGGATTTATGTAATCGTGAAGAACTTTACAAATCATCTTTTAGAATACTAAACTTACCTTTGGAAAGTCCTCAAGACTTGGAAGAATAAATTTTATAAAAAATATGTAGTTTAAATACTACATATTTTTGTTTTTATTAATAATTAGAATTTTTATAAAAAATAAAAAAGCCATAAAATTTTGGCTTTTTATATTATTTTGTTGCGTTTTGCTGTGCGATGTATCTTGAACCCTCAATAATAATACTAAGTTTTCTAGATAATTTTTGCCTAGCATCTTCAATAGATTGATGCCCAACACTTAGGTCAATCAAAGCGGTAACCATCATAGCAAACAAGATTTCTTTTGTTAGACTAATTCTTTCTTCCATTGATTCATCAACTTTGTATCCCATTTGAATGACGGTATCTCGCAGTCTTTTTTTGACTTCTACATCAAAATTTATAAAACTATTTGCAAATAATTCTTGAACATTTGTGGTCATATTTCCACTTATTTTTTCAAATAGACTTTGTTCAAATGATGATAAATGTGAGAAATAATCAAAAACCTGCATTATTACATCACTGGTATCCGTTGCGTGAGTATAAATATTGAGTAAATCGTTACGAATTCTATCTTTGTGTGCATCAATTACAGCACAAAAAACATCTTCCTTATCTTTAAAGTAAAGGTAAAAACTCCCTCTACTGATACTTGCTTCATCGGCAATTTTGCTTATACTAATTTCATTGTAATCACGAATTGCAAATTCACGGCTTGCGGCTCTTAATATATAATCTTTTTTATCTTGTTTCAATCTGTTAAATTTATCTGTTGGCATTTTAATTTCCTCCTTGTAGTTATACAATTATACAACTGTACAAAGAGATAATACCACAGAATTATACAGGTGTCAAATATTTTATAATGACTTTTATAAAAAATTTTGAAAGAATAAAAAATTAAATTTTTTCATAAGTAGTAAAAGTTGTTTCTGCGTTATCGCAGTTTGAAATAGTAGTACTTTCTGCACCAAAATCTTTTGAGTTTAATACAATAGATTCATTTCGTTGTAAAGTCATAAGAACTTTTGTACGACTATTTTCAAATTTTTCAGGAAACTGGCTATCTTTCAAATATTGCTCTTTTGCCCATTTATCTGCTTCATTTAGTCCTTTAAAAGCACATTCTTTTGTTATATATCCTACATTGTTTCTATTTAGTTCTTCAAATCTATCTAAACCTTTTTTCCTATATGGACTTAGTTTATAATGATAGTTTATGAAATCGTTTTCGGCATTTTGTAATATAGTATTGATTTGTTTTAGCGTTGCCATATTTGTTTTGTGTTTGTTTTGAAAGTATGTAATTTTTGGAGTAATAAAAGTTGTAATGTATTTATAATCAACACAAGGCATATAGACAAAAGCAGAACCTCTTGTTTCATAATATTTCGAACACAACGACAAAAAATATTTATCCATAGGATAAATTTTTTCTTTTTGTTGCTTTACTTCTGTCATAATTTCTCCTTTATAAATCTTTTAGAGATTCGCTAATAGGTTCAAGTTCCACATTGTCAAAAATAGGGTCTTCTTCCTCATCATTTACATTAAAAGGAACTGCATCGATATCTAATGGGTCGGTATTTGGTCTAGGTGTTTCAAAGACTTCATCATTCACTTTTGTTTCTTTCAGGTCCTCATCTTTTACACTTTCATAAGCATCGTGAAACTTCTTTGGTAGAGGCGGTTCAGTGCCCACTAGACTTGCTTTGTTAGCGTCTTCTGGCAGATTTGAGAATGTTGTAGTTTCACCGTCCCAACGCAGTCTAATTGTACCTTTTTCACCGTTACGGTGCTTTTCTATAATTAACTCGGCTATTCCTTCTTCTCTGTCTTTTTCTTCTATATCTTTGTAATCTTCGGATTTGTAAATAAACATAACAATATCAGCATCTTGCTCAATACTACCACTTTCACGCAGGTCGGATAAAACTGGTCT
>Ga0172378_10000154_pt1 | contig 53526 bp, 88 predicted proteins | sample GrowelOW332metaG_FD_119755 | JGI IMG/M metagenome (GOLD analysis project Ga0172378, IMG submission 119755) | Groundwater microbial communities from an aquifer near a municipal landfill in Southern Ontario, Canada - Pumphouse #3_1 metaG | ecosystem: Environmental > Aquatic > Deep subsurface >...
AAAAATAATTCATATCTTGTGGATAATTAATCAATTTAAATTAAAATAGAATATATGTTAGATCAAAAAGTCATTCAGGATAAACTCGCAAACGAGGGTATACCTGAAGAGTTATCAAAAGGAATCAACTTTGAAGCAGAAGAGGATTTAAATGGTTGGGTTAATTCATTTAAAACAACCGTGAAGACTACAAAAGCTATTGGGGATTATACCAAAGATGAGTTAAAGACACTAGCCGACACTGGTAAAAATGTCAATCTACAATCATTGCTAGATGAAGTACGTACTTCCGCTATAAAAAAAGCGAAAGAAAAAGTTACTCCTCCAGATGATACTAAAGTAGACTCAGATGTACCTAAAAATACAGCTGAAGAACTGAAAGCATTATTTCAAAAGGAAATAGATGAGTTAAAGGCTACCCAATTAGCAGGATTAGAGAGACAAAAGACAGAATTGCTAGAAATAAACAAGTCTGCATATATCGACAAGAACACAGAGGGATTCGGTTCTTATGATGTAAACATCTTAAAGAAAATGATTCCAGCAACTGCTACGGAAGCAGAGATAGATGCAAAGATAGCTGAAATGCGACAAGCAAGACTTGCACAAGGACTATCTAGTTATAAATCTTATGATGGTAATCCTGACAAAAAAGGAGATATTGGCGATGTTTGGGGACAAGCAATTAAAGCTACCATTGATAAGAAAAAGAGTAAGAATAAAAATAAAAAATAACCTTAAAAAAGAATAAAATGGCAAATTTTAGCAAAGGTACAAAAGGAGCTCCAGTAGTTCACATTTGGGATGAGTTATTAACTCACACAGATGGACTTGGTGGTGCAACCTTAGACATTTCAGAATTAGATAAAAGTATAGGAACAGGGTATGTTGATAAAGGATGCCCACTATATGTAGACTTTTCAGCAAGGACTGCTCACGTAGTTAAAGCTGGTGAGGTGGTAAGTGGTTCAACAACTACAAAAACAAGAATTAAGAAAAATCATTTATTTAAAGTAGGTGATCCGTTTGGTAAGACTGGTGGAACTGGTGTAACTATTACCGCTATTGACACTACTACTAGTACAGAATATGACATATTAACTCACTTGACTAATGGTGGTGCTTTATCAGAGGGAGACATTGTAGTAAATACCGAAGCTACTGGTGCTGACGCTGTTGAAAAATATACAGCTAATTGTGTAATGCTAGATACTACATTTATAGAGACAGGTGTTAATGTGCCTTGTGTTTATAAGATTGACCAATGGGTTGAAAAAGCAAGATTCACTTATGCTCTTTCAGACGCTACTATTGCAGCTTTATCACCTAACATAATAATAAAATAAAAGATATGGATTTTTTAACATTCAACGAAATAATTAAAGACCCTCTAAAATTTCAGTCTTTCGTTAGACAATTGGCTGATGGGTTTAGAGCTCCAAAATTTAGTGAGTCAACAGTAGATACTTATAATGAGACTACAAGCTGGAAAGCAGTAACTGCATTTAATGGCAGGATTCCAATGGCGACATCAATAAGTAAATATTCTGGTAAACCATTAATTGGTACAGAAAAACCTATTGATATGTTTGGTGAAATGCCTACGTTTGGTAACAAAGTAACATTCACATCAAAAGAGTTTAACGAGATAGAGAAATACGAAAAAGCAATAAGACAAGGTGTAACTGATCCTACTCCTTTGATTAATTATTTGAATGGATATTTCGAAAGATTAGCAGTAGGTCCATTGATGACTATTGATAAATTGTATTTTGAAGCATTATCAAATGGTACTTCTTCTATCGCAGCTGGTGATATTATATTAGGATTACCATTTAGTATTGATTGGAAGTTGAAGACTGGATATGTTGATACAATTTGGTCTGATGCTGCTAATGCCGATGGTCTTAAAGACCTTCAAGATATGGCTGACGACTCCAGAATAAATGATGGTATTATCATAGAGAAGTTCTTAATGAATACTACTACATTTAAAAAGTTACAATCACAGGTATCTGTTAAAACACAAATATCTAGTTACTATAATGGTGTAGGTGGAAGTACTTATTTTACTGGTAAACCTAATTTGAATGCTATAAATGAGATTTTAACACAATCATTACTTATAGCTCCAATTGTTCTAGTTGACAATATGGTTTCTAAATACGCAACTGATGGAGCAAGTATTGCTTCTAATACAGTAGCTTTCCAAGATAATAGAGTTGCTGGTGTAGTTGGTGATATTCATGGTTCTTACTTATGGACTCCTGCTGACGAACAACGTAGACCTGATTCTAATGTTATTTATCAAGATGTTAATCACGTTTTGATTAGAACAGAACAGAAGCATGGTAAGGTTACTTTCGAAAGTGAGCTTTCAGCAATCGTAGTTCCTAATATGAATGATGAGATTGTAATTTTGAAAACTGATTCAACCTCGTAGTAGATATGACGAACCTAGCAGCATATATGGCATACAACTTTAACGAGACGACTGGCACTCTCTCGTTAGAGGAGTATGGTATTGATATAGATGGTGTTGATGATAATATTGTTTCTGCTGGTATAGGTATGATGGATAAGGCTATATCACCAAACTATTCACAAGGAGATACTGAGGAGACACTAACAAATAGTGCTAGGTCTTTCTTATTATCAAGAGGCAAGAGAATACTTGCTGACAATGGAATAGAGTATAAAGGTGGAAGTAAGGGCATAGAGATAAACGCAAGAAGATGGTAATAAATACTATAAGAATATGAGTTTTAGATACGGATATACAGCAACAATGAAAGGAAAGGCAACAGAAGATGAGGACGGATACCCTATCGCTGGTGCTGACATATCTTTTGTTTGTGATTATCAACCTACTCCAATGTTAAATATAAAAGATGGTGGAGATTTCATTAACATTAAGTATAAGCTTTTTGTGCCACCTAGTTGTGATGTAGAGTTTATACGAGGTGCTGAGATTACTTGCGCAGGTGTTAAAGGCACTATTGTTGAACCTTATGTTACATATTTCAATACAGAAATATGGGTAAAATGAAACAGCTTTGGAGTATTCCTAGTATTCGTAAGGATATAAAGGAAGTAGTATTCTCGAAAGAAATGGAGTCTAAATTGATTTCTGAATTGTATTATATATGCATAGCTGCGGCACAGACTGCAAAGAATGACCATAGCTATAAAAACTATAAAGGTGAGCTTGAATCATCTACTGGTTTTATAATACTTAAAAATAGGAAAGAAAATCTTAGATGGAAATGGATAGCTTCGGAGGGTACTGACCCCAATAGAGGTTTTAAAGATTTTAGCCAATATATAAATACTGAAATTAGAGGTAAGTCCACTTTACCAGATGGTAGTTATGTTCCAGAAAAAAGCATTATCGCTGTTGTTGTAGCAGCCGCACCATATGCAGGAGTAGTTGAGGATAATGGTAGGACAGTCTTAAACGACTTCATGCCAAATTTCTCAATAGTTCATCAAAGGATAAAAAAGGTATTTAGCTAATGAATATAAAGAATGTAAGAAGATGAAGAATACAATATTTGATGTAAAAAGCCAGTTAAGAGCTCAACTCTTAGATTTAGGATTGACGATATATTATGATACAAAACCAGCCTCAGAAGTAGGTGAGTGCATAGTAATATCTCATATGCCTATAACTAAGAATAATGTTGAAAGTACAAATGATATTGTTTTATTCATATATATTGACAAAATTGATGGTAAAGAAAATACTAGAAATATATCTCAATATTGTTTTGATATTTCAGAAAAATTACGTACCTTTAAAGCATCAAATGGGTTCATACACTTTAATGAAGAGCAAGAGCCTGAAACTGGAAATATGAAAGATCAAACTGTAACAACGTTTATCTTTAGAACAATTAGTAATTAATTTAAAAAAAAATAAGTTATGGCAGCAATAAATTTAGTAAAAATAAAAAAAGTTGAATATGCAGATGCTGATTTGGTAGCAGGAGTAGCTCCTACCGTATTCACTGAAACTAGTGCTATCAAAGATGGTGCTTTTACATTAAACTTACCAGAGGCAACAAGTACTCCTACATATGGAGAACAAACACAGCAAGTAATATACGTGAGAAAAGCTCCTGTGTTAAATACAGCTACTATGGAATTAGCAACAGAGCCAGGTGCTTCGTTAGCATCTTTATCTGGTAATACATTTGATACAGATACATTGACAATTGGTGGTACTTCTAGTCCTACCCATAAATATTTGGTTATCACTGGCGAGAATAGTGATGGTCTAGAGATGGTAGTAACTTGTCCTAACACATTTGTTACATATTCATGGACTGGTACTATGGGTGCAAATCAAGAGTTAGTAGGTTGGATGTTTACATTCAATATGTTAGAAGATAAGAGTGCTGAAAAAGTTGTTTGCTCAATAAAAGCAGTACCAGCAGCATAGAAATATATAGTTTTTCATTTGTTTTGTTTGGAGGGGGGCGTCATGTTCCCCTTTTTTGATACAAAGCATAATAATAAAAAAAATAATAAAATGGAACAAAAGTTAGAAATAGAGGAATTTTTACTGAAAGATAGTGAGAATATATTAAGACTTCCTTGTGTATGCAAGAATGAACAAACAGGAGGAGAGTGGACCATATATCCTATGACAGTAAGGCAAATGGCAGAGATATATCCATACTTAGCAAAGATTGAGAAAGGTGGACTTGATGATGTAAAGAAAATAGTTAATGGTAGTAATGGAGATTTTAATATGGATGACTACCTAGAATTTTATCGCAAGTATGCAGATAGTATAAATAAGATAATAACTATAATGGTTGGCAAGGATATATCAGGAGTTGCCACTTATGAAGATTATATGTATATGTTCATAGCAACAATATACAGAATGAATAACAAGTCTTTTCTAAAATCTATCAGTTACGCAAGAACACTGAGTCTATCAAACAACGTGGAGTTAATAGCCGCAGAAAAAAGATATATGACTTCACTCAATTGTTAGTTCTTGCTAACCAGAACTTTGGATTTACTCCAGAGCAAACATTAAATATGGGATGGACTTTATTGCAAAATATGTTGGAAGAATATAATTCACTTATGAATGGAGATAAGAAGCAGGAAGATGCAAGTTTGGGTGAGCTTAGCAAAATTCCAGGAGTAAAAATTGGATAAATAAATATTATGGCAAATAAAAAGTTATTTTGGGCTACTGGTGTAACCAATGATGGGCTAAAGAGAGATACACAAGAAACAGAGCAAATCTTTGCTAGTTTAGCAAAAAAAGTGAATTTACAACTTGATAGTATTACTCAGAAATATGGTAACCTACTTAGAACTAATAGTAAATCTAGGGAGTCTAAGCTGATTACATCTTTGATTAAACAACTAGAGACTCTAGGAGCTACTATTGATAAAGAGAAGATGAATATGTCTACTATGTCTAAGACTTCTGGAGCCGCTATGAAAGACGTTAGCAAGGCTGCATCTAACTTTGGTAAGAACGTACCAAAAACAAGTCCATTGAGAAAGACTGTTAAGGCTATACATACTGATGTGAAAGTAGCTGAAAGAGATATATCTTTCCTTGAACGTAGATTTAGATATGCTATTGGTTCTATGATTGCTTATGGTTCTATAAACATACTAGGTAACCTTGCAAAAAATATCATTCAGGTAAAAGGTACTTTCGATCAATTAAAAGTATCCATAGACTCATTCGTTGGTAGTGCTAGAGAGGGTAAGGAAATAATGGAGCAATTAACAACCTTGGCTGTTAAATCACCTTTCCAATTGATAGATATTACTGATTCAGCTAAACAATTACTTGCTTATGGTGAAGATGCTAAGAGTGTAACTGAAACCGTACAAAAACTATCAGATGTATCCTCTGGTTCTGGGCAATCTATACGTGATATTGCTTACTTGTATGGTACATCACTTACACAAGGTCGTTTATATGCACGTGATTTATTCCAATTCGCAAATAGAGGTGTGCCTATTTATCAAGCCTTGGCTGCTACAATGAAAGGATTTAATGGAGAAGTGGGCATAAGTACTGAGCAAGTAAAGAATATGACTTCTGCTGGTGCTGTTGGCTTCGAGCAATTAAAAGCAGCTGTTGATTATATGACTTTGGCTGGTGGTAAGTATTATGGCTTATCAGATAAATTGGCTGAAACTACTTATGGTCGTATATCTAACTTACAAGATAAGTGGACCATGGCATTGAAAGAGATGGGAGAAGAATCAGAGAGTGTTGTAAATTCAGGTGTTGAGGGAGTTACGTACTTAATTGAACACTGGAAGTCACTTGCTACTGCTATTGGTGTTGCTGCCGCTGCTGTTGGTACTTATCAGATAGCTAAAATGGCTATTGGTGTTCAAGCTAATTTAAGTAGTACTGCTTCAAATATGGCTGAGGCTAAATCACTAGAATCACTTATTGCTGCTAATAAAGGACTTACTAAATCAAATGTTGAGGCTACTTATGGTGTTAAGGCTAAGACTATGGCTCTTAGAGAGGAAGTAGAACAAATTCTTGTTAACACTAATGCTGAGCTTGTAGCCACAAGAAGTCTTAATAAAGTTACTAAGGCGAGAATGATTGATATTAAAGCACAAATTGCTTTAGAAAGAAAAAATATTGCAGCAAAAGAGGCTTCCGCAATTGCTAGTGGAAAACAGTTATCTGCTGAAGAACTTAAAATATCACAAGATAAGATAAGTACACTTACAACTGAATATAAGACTGCATCTGTTGCGTTAAATACGAATACTCTAAAAGCAGGTACTCTTGCCGCAAAAAAGAATATGTTAGTGACTGGTGCTGACGCTGCTATAAATGCAGGTAACGCTGCTAGTGTTGACCTTATATCAATTGCTAAGACAAAACTGATAGCAATAACTCATGCATTACATACTACAATGTTAGCAAACCCATATACTGCGGTATTTGTGGTTATAGCTTCTCTTGTTACCGTTATGTGGGCATTGCATGATAGCACAACTGCCGAGGAAAAAGCGGAAGATAAATTACAGAAAACAATGGATAAGCTTAATAAGACTATCCAAGACAGAAAAAGAGCGGTAGGTGATTTACTTAATACTATTGTTAATGAGAACGAAGTTGATGCTGTAAGGTTAGAAGCACTATATAAACTTCAAGAGCTGTATCCAAAATTACTTAAAGGAGAGAAACTTGAAAATATAACACGTGCTGAGGCACAAAAGCTACAAAAGAAATTAAACGAGGAGATAGAAAAAGGTAGACTTGCGGCTCAAAAAGAAGAGGTAAGGTTAGCAAAAAAGGATTTAGAGGCTAAGAAAAAAAACAAATATACATATGGTACTGGTGGTGTTAAAATAATAAATGTAGATGCGGTTAAAGATATTGAAGCTGCGCAAAAAGTATATGACGAGCTGAAGAAAAACTATGAGAGATCTTTAAAGGCACAAGCTAATGCTAAGAAAAAAGCTGACGAAGAGGCTACAATACAAAATAAAGCATTCTGGACTAGGCAAAAAACTAATGCTGAGGGAGCTATTTCCGCAATTAGAAGTGAATACCTAAAGATATTCAAGAGCGGCGGGGATACTTCTTTAATACCTAAGCACGATTTAGATGTATTGCAAAAGCAAACTAAGAATTTAGCTGAGGCAGAGAAGAACTTAAAGATATACTCTACAAAAACAACAGGTAGTTCAGCTAAGGATACAACTGTTAACATTGCATCATTGAAAGCTGGAATTGAGGCTGATAATGCTAAATTAACAGATGCAAAAGTACAGGCAGAAATAAAGAGTGCTCAAAGCGAGGTAGATGCGATGGAAGATGGGTATCTAAAGAAACAAGAGCAACAAAAAATAAATTATGCTAAAGAACTTGCTGACATAATAAAACATAAAGCTAAGCTCTTAAAGATAGAGCAAGATGCTGCAACAAAGCAATATAAGCTGTCGCATAAAGATTGGAAAAAGAGCGATTTACCACAAGTATCATTAAGTGCTGGGAGTAAAAGCATTATTGATACTGAAACTGAAACTGCAATAAAAAATGATGCTACCGCAAGGGCTAAAATACTTAAAGATAGGTTAAAGGAATTTCAAGACTTTGAAACACAAAAACTAGAAATTACTAAAAAATATAATGATGATAAAAAAGCTTTTGAAGAGGATTTAAAGGTTGCTGATGATAAAGATGCTGAAAAGATAGTTAAGGCTATGGCACAAGCAGAAATGCAATATAAAGAGGATATTGCTAAGATAGACTTTACTAAATTACAAAAAGATATTAATTGGGGTGATGTGTTTGGTAATCTTGACAAGATGTCAACAGAAGAGTTAAAAGCAACACTTGAGAAAATAAAGAATTTCAAAGATAAAGCTGATGGTCTGTTAAGTAAAACTGATATAAAGGCTGTTTCTGAAGGTAGTGATAAGATAGAATCAGAGATAATAGAAAGAGACCCTTTTGAAGCATTATCAAATAGCCTAAAAGAATATAAAAAGGCAACAGAAGAGGTTACAGAAGCTCAAGAAACATTAAATAAAGTTAGAAAAGGAACTAAAATTATTACTAGCATATCAGTAAACGAGAATGGTAAAATGGTTACTACCATTCTTTCTGAAGTAGCTGCTAAAGCTAAACTTGCAAAGGCTAATAAGAAACAGAAAAAAGAGGGTGAAAAAGTAAAAGAGGCTTCAGAGACAGCAGCTGAGGCTATGAATGGTTTAATCAAGTCAGCAGGTAATGTAGGACAGGCAATGGATGATACTTCTGGGCAAGTAATATCTACGATAGCTACTACTGCTGCTGGAACGATAGCATTGATGTCATCTATTACTGCTGTATCAAAAATGGAAGTTAGCGCTATTAAGAGCATTGAAAAAGCATCTATAATTCTAGAAATATTATCTTTAGCTTTAGAGTTAACTACATCTATTATGAATATTTTAGGTGGTGGAAAGAGTGCTGCAACTAAATCATATGAGGATTTGAAGGCTGTTTCTCAGGGATATTTGGATGTCTTAAATGATATTATTGATGCTCAAAAAGAGATGCTAGATACCCTTAGTGGTTCTTCTGCTATTGATGCTTCTGAAAAGATAAAAGAATCTCTGGAAGAGGAACTAGATTTGTATAGGAAACTTGCTCTAGCGGCTGCAAAAGCTGGTGGAAGCTGGGGTTCACACTCTTACGGGTATAGAACTAATAAGGCTTTAAAAGATTATTGGGATAGTATTAGTAAGTCTGCGGGAGAAAAGATAGGTTCTATCTATGATTTCTTTGACTTAACTCCAGAGCAATTGAAAAATATCAAGGAGAACAACACTTATGCTTGGTCGTTAATTAGTGACCCTATACAAGAGAACTTGGATACATTAATTGATACTAATGACGCTATTGCTGACGTAATTAAAACTGCTAAGGAGGGACTAACTTCTATGTCCCTAGATGATGCTAAGTCTGCAATGGATGACTTTCTTACTGATGCTGATACTACTTTTGCTGACGTTGCTGATAGCTTCGAGGAGAATATGAAGAATGCTATGTTAGGACTAGTGAAAGATAGGTATCTGAATGATGCTATGGAGGGATGGTATAAGTCACTTACAAAAAATATGAGCAAGGGTTCTGCTGGTAATGAGAACTTAACCGCAGATGAATTACAAGAGCTTGAGGATAGCTATAAAGCAATATACGAGGAAGCAAAGAGACGTATGGATGTTATGGCTAATATTGCTGGAATGGATACTGGTATTGCTGACAATAACGATGTTACTACCGCAGTTAAGAATATAAGTGAATCTACTGCTGATTTACTTGCTGCACAAGGAGTGGCAGTACGTGTTCACGTTGCAAATATTGAGAAAATAAATTCCCTTATAGGTGGTAATACTGCGGAAATTTTAGTATCTTTACAAAACAGTACTGTGGACTTAGATTTAATTGGTGAGGACATTTCTGCAATACGTACAAATACTGATAGGCTTAAAGCTATTGAGGAATCGTTAAAGGAGATGAATGACAACGGAATTAAAATGCTATAAATAACAAAAGATAAAGAGATGATAACAATAAACGGATTTAATATAGAAACAGAATGGGGGCTACAACCAGAATATGAGGGATATTACGATCCAATTCTAACTGCTCCAGATATTAAAAGTAGGATTACAAATAATTGGACTGATGAGGATGGTACTGAGGTATTGTTAAGTAAAGGGTATGTAGAATCACGAGTAATGACATTGAAGTTTGCTTGTGATACTATTGCTCACTATAACTCTTTTATGAATTTCCTTATAGACAACCCTATGGTAACATTAAAGGACACTAACTTAGATATTGAATATGATATTGAATATTTATCTTCGTCTAATTTCCATCACTATAAGGATTATAATATCTTTGGTATTAAAGTAAGGCAAAGTGTAGTAAGGAATGCAGTAGAACCTATTGTATCTTTGGGTATTAGAGATGATATGAGCTTATGGTTCACTACTCCAGATGATTATGATGGTTCGACTTTTACTCTTGTTGACGGTGATTTAGTAATAACAATTTAATAAAAATAATATGATTACAAAACATTATAAATCGGATATAGAAATTCCTGTAAAGATATTGTTAGATGAAAATGGCGATGCATATCCATTTAAACTTTCTTTCGGAACTAATGTAAACAAGCAATATATTGCTAGTTGGGATGGAACAACAAAAGTAAATATTATTTCAGAGATAGAAAATGGAAATGATATTGTACAAGTGAAGTTAGATAAGCATGGATTAGGGTTAGGAGAACTGATGCTTGAATCAACATACTATCTTACTAATGCTGACTTTATCGGAGGTGTTAAGCACCAAGTGTTTAAAGGGAGTACAGAAGTAACTCTAGTAGACAATAAGACTGATGAGAGCGGTATAGAGGTAATAGTCCCAGTAACTAATGATACTACAACAATCATACAAGCAGTAGATTTGGCTACCAATGCTGCAAATTTAGCTAATACTGCTGCTTCAAATGCGGATTTGGCGGCTGCTAACGCAAACAATGCTTGTGATTCTCTATCAGGAAACTTTATAGGCTTAGAGATAAGAGAAGATTTGAACCTTTGGCTTATTGCTCCAGACGAATACGAGGGAATGACTTTTAAAGTAGAGAATGGAAATTTAGTACCAATAATATAAAATAAAAAACAATGGCAGAATATAATTTAGGGCGAGTAGCCTTTTTAGACAGAGGAGTTTTTTCACTTGAGGGAACTTATAGTAAGTGGGATTTTGTAACAACAACAGATAGTACTTATTTATGTATTAGTACAGTAGCAATAACTGGACAAGACGTGTTAGATACGACTTATTGGAAGTGTATAGCAGATGGTAAACCTGCAACTTTAGCGGCTGCGGCTGCGAATTTAGCGGTAAGCAATATACCAGAATTGATAGAAATAACAGAAACAGAAATTAATAACTTATTCATATGAAAATATTAACATTAGATGGGCTAACAACCTACGATACAAAAATTAAGGACTACATAAGTAGTTTATATAATGAGAACCTATGGTATGGTTTTCAATACGATACAACTATTTCAGACCCAAAAGTAACAAGGATAGGTAATTTATCCTTACATAAAGCTATTAATCTACCTCTACAATCTAAAATAAAAGGATGTTTGTTGTATGGGATTACAGGTAAGGTAAATCGTTATTTAAACCCAACCGATTGGTCTAGCGAAATTTTAGATGGTTCGGCAGGACAAGTAATGGTAGAACTTCCTAAACTTTATTTTAAGTGTGAAACAGAAGGTACTATTGTTAGAATGAAATTTAGCGAATTGCCATTAGGTGGCTTTCATAAAATAAGTCAGATGTATGTAGGTGCTTTTGAAGGAACAATTGACAGAGATAACAATCAATTTGCATCTGTAATGTCAATGGATGCTAAATATAGAGGTGGAAATAACGATGCTACTTTAGATGACACTTACAAGAGTTTATTAGGACGTCCAGCAACTGCTTTTTCAAGAATCAACGGACAGATTTACGCAAGAAATAGAAATGCTTCTGCATCTTCTGAATGGAACTTATATACATATCTAGCTCATAAGTTATTGTATTGGATGTTTATTTTAGAGTATGGAACTAGAAATAGTCAGGCTCCTGTTACAGCAGAATTGACTAGCGAAGGTTATCGTCAAGGTGGTTTAGGAAATGGAGTAACAAATATGGTAGATTGGAGCGGATTTAATGGGTATTATCCATTTGTCAAATGTGGACATACTAATTCTTTAGGTAATGGCTCAGGAGAAATCGCTTATGATGTAATCAACGAAGATGGGACAACAAGATGTACTGTAATGGCAAATCGTTACAGAGGAGTAGAGCAACCGTTTGGACATATTTACAAATGGGTCGCAGATTTAAATATTGACGTAAAAACTGATGAAGATGGTGGCACATCTAAGGTGTATATTTGTAATAAGCCAGAAGATTTTAGCGATGTGGATGTTGTAAATTATGAATATAGAGGATTAGAAGCAAGAAACAACGGATATGTTTCAAAAATAATAGCAGGGGAATATGGAGATATATTGCCTCTCGAAGTTGGTGGCGGTAGTTCTACTCACTTTTGCGATTATCATTATACATCTATAACCTCGTCTAGTTTAAGTGGGGTTTGTTTTGGCGGTTATGCGTTTAGCGGCTCGTCTGCGGGTTTTGCGTTTGCGCTCTCGCCTTATTCTCCCGCGCGTACGTTTGCGCATCTCGGTTCTCGCCTTTGCTTTATCCCCGAAAACGAATAATTAATTTTAAATAAAATAAAAAGATATAATATGAATATACAAAATTACGACAAAAAGCCTATTGTATTAGAGGCTAAAGGAAATGGTAGTTATTTCTACCGTTGGAATATTCAAGAAGTTGCAAAAGAAGATACAACTTCTTATAATTGCGATGAGGTTACTATATGGTCGCCTATAACAAGGAGTAAAATCAAAAAAGAAGTTATCAATCATCTTTGGAATAAAGATTTTGAACAAAAATTGATAAATAAATACAATGCTGTTCAACTTGGTATTTATTCAGATGATGAAAGTAAAAAAATAGTGGACGAATATACTCAATTTCTTTCTGATTTAAAAGAGATAAAAGAGCATATTGATTTGGATTGTGAAGAATTAAATATTAAATAATATGGCAGAATTAACATTTCCAATTATTAAAATATGATATGATAATATACACAAAAGATAATGAAATACGCATAGAGGTGCACGAGTCTTCGGACTCAGCACTTATGCAAACAGTTGCGGATGAAGAGTACGTAACCTTTAAATTTAAGTATACTAGTGTAGTTGACTTCCAAGTAGGTGATAACCTAACTGTATATGGGAGTAAATATATACTACGAAAATTACCAACTCCAATAGTAAAGAATGGTTCAAACAACTATGAATATACGTTGAAGTTCCAATCACCAAGAGCAATATGTAATGAGGTGAACTTTACACTATTTGATGATACTGATACTCCTGCAATATATGACTTTCCTGTTACGCTATCACCAAAGAAGTATGCAGAGTTGATAGTAAACAATATGAATAGAATACGTACCAATGAAAATTGGGTAGTAGGACAATGTATTGATGCTACCCCAAAAGAGGGTACGTTCTCAAATGCTAGTTGCCTTACTGCAATGGTGGATATTGCTACGCTATTTGAAACAGAATCATGGGTGAGTATTGCTGACAATGGAGATTATGAAGTAAATATCGGTAAAAGAGTATATGTATCTGAAGAAGAACTAATACTTGAGCAAGGAAAAAATAAAGGGCTTACAAAGATAACTAGAAATGAATCAACAACAACGACAAAGGTTACTAGATTGGTAGCTTTAGGTGGGGAAACAAATATACGTGGTACTTATAGAAATGGTTCTCCACGTTTAATGTTACCTGATAGCCCTTACATTGATTCTGAAAATATAGACTTAGATAATATAATTGAAAAGGTGGTTACGTGGGATGATATATATCCATCTCTAGAACACGCAACAGAGGACTTTTCTATTACAACTGCATATACTGCTGGAGCACAAGTATTATACAATAACATTTCTTGGGATTGTGTTACTGATTGTGTGGGCATAGAGCCTACTAATGGTACGTATTGGAAAGTTAGTGAGGGTACTGTTAGTAGTGTGGTATCGCAATTTAGGTTTATAGATAGTAATTTGTCTTTTAATCCTCTTGATTCAGAGTATATTATGGCTGATGAAACAGTGCCAAAAGTACATTTCATTACTGGTAATTTAGCTGGATATGAGTTTCCTATTGCCAATTTCAATACTATCACTAAGCAAATAACCATAGAGCAAATACAAGATGCTACGGATTCATATTTGCCAACGAGTACTTTTGGATTTGAGGCTGGAGACCAATATGTGTTGGTGGATTTATATATGCCAGAATCATATGAGCTTAAGGCTGAATTAAGGCTATTAGCTAAGGCTAAGGAATATTTAGGTAAGTATGATATGGACCAAGTTTCATATACTTGTCCTATTGATACTATATGGGCTACAAATAATGAGATAGAATTACATATAGGTGAGATGGTAAAGATAAGATCAACTGAGGGAACGGAAATATCGGATGAAGATTTAAGCACTTATAGAATTATATCCCTAAAGAGGTATTTAACACAAAAATATAAATATGAGATTACGGTATCAGATTTACCTTATGTAGTTAGTAGGTTAACATCAATAGAGAATAATATTACCAATAATAATAATTACCTACGTTCAAATAATTTAAAGTCAGTAATGGCGAAAACACGTACGTTTAGGGGTGCACAAGAGGCTCTACGTATGGCATTTGACCCTAGTGGTAGTTATTTTACTGATAAGATTAAACCTTTAATAGTGGAAACGTCGGCAGTTTTAGCTGGTACAAATGAACAACAATATACTCTCACTGGTGCCTCTATGAGTGCAAAAACTACTGATGTTAACTATATCGGTTGGACTGCTGGTACTCTTACGGATTCAGTACAAGAGGATGCACCTAGAACTTGGAGTTTTCCTGCTGGGGAGTTTATTGCTACTGACGGAGATGATGCTTCTTATAGATGCTACATAAAATGTCCTAAGGAAAGTACTGGCGTTGTTGGCGAGATAGTGTTTACTCCTATTGAATATACTACTGCTGGTGAGGATTTATATTACTATTTCTTACTTGGTAGTTTTGGTAAGGTTATAAATAATATGCGCCAATTCTCAACATCAAATGGATTTACGTTTGTAAATGGTGGTTCTATTGTGACTAACTCTATACAGAATACACAAGGGACAATGAAGCTAGATTTACTTAATGAATTAATAGATTTCCATACTGCGGACAATACTAAGTATATCAAGATGGATATTCCTAATGGATATATTAGAACCAAGGGTATGACCGTTGTTTCTCAAAGTGGTGCTACAAGTCCATTACCTGTTGATAGAGGCGAATGGATGGTTGGTGTATTTTACTATGTTGGCGATACAGTTACTAATGGTGGCTCTACTTGGAAATGTCTTATTAGTAATTCTAATATTACATCTTTTCCAGGAGAGAGTATTTACTGGACTTATGTAAGTAAAAAAGGTGATGATGGAGAAGATGGAATAAGCATTATCTGGAAAGGAGAAAGTACAACCGCACCATCTAATCCTATATTAAATTGGGTGTACAGGAATACTACCGATGGGATTACGTATATTTATGATGGTTCTGCATGGGGTGTGATGAATAAGGATGGGGATGGAGTAAATGTACAATATTCACAGGATGGTACGAATTGGCATGAAATATATGCTTCAGGTGATGTCTATTTACGTCAATATGTTTTAGGCGTTTGGAGTTCCGCAATCCCTTTTGTTGGTAAAGATGGGAAAGGTATATCTTCTTTTGCAAATACTTATCAAGTAGGCACAAGCGGAACTACTGCTCCTACTGGAACGTGGACTACTGAAATACCTGCAACATCACCTACAAATAAATACTTATGGAATAAAGAAGTAACTAATTATACAAATGGAGATTCCTCAACCACTACTCATGTTATTAGTATATATGGAGATAGTGGTAATGGCGTTACTGGAGTTGTTGAAAGTTATGGGGTTTCATCAGATGCCGATACTCTACCAAACGTATGGGTTTCAGATATTAATTTAGTAACTATTACGTCTACAAATAAGTACCTGTGGATAAAAGAAGTTGTTTCTTATTCCGCTAGTGCTGATGTAGTAACTACTAGAATTAGTGCGGTTTATGGAGATAAAGGTGAAGATGGTAAAGATGGAACTCATACAGAGAATAGATATGCAGTGAATGGAAGTCTTACTGTTGCGCCTATAATTGATAATACACAAACAAATCCTACTGGATGGTATTTAGTGCAACCTGAAACTACTACATTACAATATGCTTGGTATACACAAGGAGTTAAAACTAGTGATGGGGTATTAGTAGGTACTTGGAGCGAACCTAGAAGATTGACAGGTGCAAATGGAAGTGATGGAGGTGTAGGTCCTGCTCCAACGAATGCTGGAAATTGGAGTGCAACGGAGAGTTATTCTGGTAGTAGTATTTTGGTGGAGGCGGTATTTTATGAGGCAAATTCTACTTCTTATATTACTAGAAGTGATGCTGGAGTGATACCTATCGGCACTTTGCCTACGGATACTAATTATTGGAACCCACTAGAACATACATATAGAAGTATTGCTACTGGATTACTGTTAGCAGATTATGCCAATATTGCTAACTTTATTTTTAAGGATTCTAAGCTTATTTCTCAGCAAGGAACTGTTGATGGAATGGTTTCAACTGATTATTCAAATCCGAGTTTTATTCCTAATTTAGTATTAGATGGTGCTAATGGGTATATTCAATTACCTCCTTCTTGGAGTTCTACGCAAACGGGGAAATTAAACAATGAGGGTATTTCTCTAGTTTACAGTGGTGATAATAGTCAATCTATTAGTTGGTATAGTGGGTTAGGTAGTTATGCTGGACAGATTACGACTGGTTCAGACGGACATTTAAAACTAGATTCAAACTTTGGAATAGATATTGTTTCAAATGCAGCATCAAATACACCTATTAATATAGGGACAGAGGGATTAGGAGGTGAAATAACAATAGGAAATAGTCTAAGAGATATAGTTCTTGGTTCACAAAAAATAAAAGGTGTTGCTAGGGCTGTGCGTTTATTAAATACTTCGGCACTAGCTGCTAATACTTCGTATTGGGAAAAAATAGATACAAGTATGCTTGTTATAACATCAATAGGGTCAGGGTCATCTATATACAAAATAACCCACTTCACAACCACTGAAAATGGAGAGGAATTGACGGTAATTAATACTACAACATCAAATCTACGATTGATAACACAATCTGGCAATAGCTCATCTAATATAAGAATGAAGGAAAACAAAACTGTATTTGATGTTTTTCAATATTCTCAGGTAACTTTGAAATATTATGGAGGTTATTGGTATTGCCCAATGGATGCAGGTCAATAAGATAGTGCTAATTTAATTTGCATTTTAGATATTAAATACGTAACTTTAAACATTATAAACATTAATTAAATAATAGATTATGGAGGTATTATACAGGTTTTTAGTTGTAGTAGTCTTTACTTTGATACTACAATACTTTTTGAAAAAAGTTATCAATACAAAAAAAATTCATCTCATACAAGAGATAGAAGTATTTAGTTTATTCTTTTCTTTAGATACTCAATTGTTATGTTTTAAAGACATAACTTTTGAATGGTTCGTATATGGGATATTTATATCATTAGCGGCATATTATATCATTTATGGGATTGAGTGGCTAATATCTTATATAAGGTACAAAGGAGGGGATAAACCTTGCTCTATGTTTGAGATGGAAGCTGATTCGTATAACAAAGAAGAAAAAAGGTATCCCTATTATGGATTCCTTAGGTTCTTCGGTAAAGTATATAAGAAATGATAGAACAAATAACACCAATACTGTCGGCAATAGGGGCAAGTGGGGTAATTATGTACCTCGTTAAATACTTACTGAATAGACGTGCAAATATAAAAAAAGCTAATGCTGATGCTGAACAAGCTGAAGCTAATGCTGAAACTATTAATATTAATAATGCAGGTGCTATAATGAACTTGATCGAAGACCACGTAAATACTCGCACAAAGGGATTCAAGGAGGAAAGCGAAAGACTCCTACAACAGAATATAACACTGAATGGTAGAGTAGAGGAATTGCTGAAAGAGTATACAAAGAAAATGCAAGACTTAAAATGCTCAATAGGAAAGCTACAAAAGAAAGTGGATGACCAAAATTGCATTATCAATAAAATGAGATCGGTTTCAAAGTTTTATTGCGATAGAGAAGATTGCAAGGATAGGCAACCACCAGGAGGATTTAATTTTGATAAATACATTAATGGAATATAAATTATGGGAGATATAACTAAACATTTCAGTATGTACGAACTGATACATTCTGATAAAGCACTTGAGCTTAGCATAGATAATACACCAACAAGAGAGATAAAAGAAAGGTTGGTTATATTAACAAAAAGAGTACTCGAACCTATGCGAGAATTTATTGATGAGGAGATATTTGTATCCTCTGGGTATAGATGCCCTTTGTTAAATTTTGCAGTAGGAGGAGTGGAAGATAGCTCCCATATGTACGGATATACTGCTGATATTGTGTGTGTACATTTAGATAAATTATTTGAGTGGGCAAGGCATCACTTATCGTATGACAAGATTATTCTTGAAAATAGTAATGGTAAGAGATGGATTCACGTTAGCTATAAAGGAGCAGGACTCAATAGAGATAAAGCATATATATACAAAAACGGAGCTTACAATGAAGTCTAATATAACGTTAGCAATTATTTTAGTATTGTCACTCGCCTTAAATTTCTTTTTAATAAATAGAAAAAATAAGACTAGTGATGATACTTTTATTCAACCGAAGATAATAACTTTTGTTGACACTACTACATATCTGAATATAAAGGATAGTACAATCGTAAGATATGATACTACGGAGCTACGTACGGTAACGAATGATACTACTAGTGTAATTATACCTATAATGCAAAAAGAGTTCGTTACAGACAATTATAGAGCTTATATTTCAGGATATAAACCTAATTTAGATAGTCTATTCTTTTTCGTGAAGCCAGAGCCTATAAAAATAAAAATACCCAAACAAAAACGTTGGGCATTTGGTATTCAAGCAGGTGCTACAATAGGACCTAAAGGTATAAACCCTTACATAGGTCTAGGAGTTACATATGTAATATTTTCATTATAGAAATAAGATAATTTCACCTCAATATCCTCTAATGTCTCCATAACATAATATTGTTTATTACTGCATTCAACTACTGTATTGAATAATTTATCCTCTCTACTTCCCTCACTAATACAAGTGATGTTCTTTATAGGTAGGAGGATTTTTAACCCTCCAATATCCGTTACTTTTAACATTTCATTCATAATTTCTTGGTTTACATACTTTTTATATTAATTTTACCATCTTTTACAAATATTGTAGCTATCTCCTCTATTTTTGCCTTTCTATAAAGAAGTAGGATGAACCCTAGGGATTCTTTATCTTGCAACTCGTCTAGGAAAGAGGAAGTATCCTTATATAGCTTATCTAAAGAGTGGTATATTTTCCCTTTTTCGAAATAATCAAGAAAAAGTTGTTTTTCTTCATCTCTTATATTAATCATTTTCTTATCTTTACGTAAGAATAAAGTAACACCAAATTCAACGTTGTTTATTGTATTCATGATTTTTGGGTTTATTGTTTTAATTTTTATTTGTTTCAAAATAGAATTTAACTTTATGCGGTGTTGCTTTTATTTGTGCGTATCTTTCCATTAAAGAAAATCCCGAACTATATTTTCTGTACTGAGACACTTGAGCCTCTATATTTTCCCTGAAGTATTCCAAAGATAAACTGCCTTTTCTCCTATTACACGACTTACAAGAAGGTACCATATTAAAAACATTGTCCAACTCGGGATTCATCATTTTGCCATCAATTTCTCTAACTGGCTTTAAATGGTCTACATCAAATTTGTTTATATCAATTTTACAACCACAATATGCACAATGCCCATCATACATATTAAATATTTTGGTTCTTTGCTCTTTGCTTAATTTTTTTCTACTCATGATTTCTTGGTTTTATTTATTCTATTATCAATATCATTTACTTTATCACTTACCTTACAAACTTTATATAAAATTAAATATAATACTATTACTATAAGCGACATCCATATTGTTTCTTCTAAGCTCATGATTTCTTGGTTTTAAGTATATTTCCAAAATTCCTTATCCAGCAAAAAGGTATTCTCTTATCTAAATATCCATTGTCATACTGATCCCCATAAGCCTCAACTTCGAGCATCTGGTTATGATAAGCATCGTGAACCAAATCCTTTAGTTTTATCTTTGTAAACAAGCCTAAAATAAGCGATATAACGAAGTCTAATAAGTAAACGATGTAGAACATAACTAAAGGTAAAAAGATAGCTAAGACTAAATTTAACCAACTGAAATACATAAATACCAAAGGTATTGTTATTAGATAAAATAAACTTGTAATCTCATCCCATTGGTATGCGTGAATTAATTCGTGATTCTTATCTCTTGATTTAAGAGTCATTTTACTTTTCTTTGTCAAGACTTGAGCACATATGGTGATTGTAGAAAATCCTCCTAACACAATCTTTGCTATTCTGTTATTGTATTTAACTCTAGGTTTAAATATGTAATCTTGAATGTAACTTATTAGTATATAATATGCTATTATTCCTACTATTTTTAATATTGTTTCCATTATATTTTAGTTTTATTTTGAATATTTAATATCAAATTTCTCTATACAAACACTTCCGTATTGCGTTTCTATTTTAGCTCTTTCCTCTTGTATCCAATTCATAAAATCTTTTAATGTCTTATGAGAGTCTTCGTATCTCATTCTATCGTGTATTTTTGTTTGACTGCGAAATAGTGCGTAAAAAATTGTTTCTTCTTTCATAACTTTTTTATTTAACTAATATTATTATTGTTTTGATCTTCCACTTTAAATAACCAATGAGAATCAGCCCCGCTGCCATCCTCAAACATCACATATTCCCATTCTTTATTCCCAATTACTTCTGAAACTAAATGTTGGTTATTATCAACTTCACTTGCTAAATTCAATTTAGCTTCATCTGTGAATATCATAATATCACCTACTTTAATTTTACCGTATTCCATAACTTTTAGTTTATTTTAAATTATTAATTTTCTTATCTATCTCCCTAATTTTACTCTCTATATAAAGTAAACTAAATACTCCAGATATTACTATTATAATAAATAGAGCGATACACACTAATAATAGAGGAACGTTTACCATATAACTTGTTGTTACTTCAATCATAGCTTTTTATTTATTTTAAAGTAAGCCTCTTTAGCACATTTAAGTACTAAAATAGATATTAATTTCCTCGTATTAGCATTCTCTGTGGAAGTGCCATTCTGTATTTGTGTAAACTCATCTAAAAGGAAGTCAGCATCAAATATACCTCTGTCAATAAGATTATTGAATGGGGTCCTCTTAAATCGTTGCCCACTTTTTAAGGCAAGGTCTCTGTTCTTATAGCTAGATATTTCTGACTGCAAACATTCTCTTAATTCTTTCGTTTCTTTTAATTTGTTAAAATTCATTTGTTCTATATTTTTATTCATTTGTTCTCTTTTTTATAATGTTTGACAATAGTGTCGATGGCAATACCTAATTCTTTAGGATTAGTCATTTTGGTAGTCGGCTCATCTGAGTTATCTCTGCGCCATTTGTTGTGCTCCTCTAAAATTTTAATTGCTTTTTGTAATTCCATTTTTTTTAGTTTAATAAGTTGCTTCTTCTGATTCACGTATCTGATACCATTTTAAAACAGTATTGTTCACTACCTTGCTGACCTCCTTAAAGCCCATAGACTTCAATAAGTCCTGCATATATGATAAGTTAAGGTTTATTCTATTATTGTAGTTTGAAAGCTGAGACACTCTACGTGCTATATCGCCAAGGGACATAACATCATACTCGCTATTCGTTTTTACGAAGAATTTAGCCAATATCTCCTGCTCTAAAGAACTTTCTTTATAACCTAAATTCATCTTCTCACGTTTGTTCTTCTCCTCTGTGGTAAGATCCCATTCGTAATACTCATCTTGATATTTTGCATATGCTTGTGCCCACATCTTGTGAACATCTATATCTTTAAATACCCTCCAATCAATCTTACGCTCATGAAATATAAGCCAACGTGTGTTTAAACTATCTGTTAAGAACTCATATTTGTTAGTACTACCAAAAAAAGTACATCTTCTAGGCATCTGAACTTTCTGATGTCCATAGGGTGCTCTTAGAGATATTGCCGACTTTGCCAACAAGGATTTTAGTTTTCCCATTCCTCCTACTTGCTTGTTCATATCATCTAAGTCATCTAGGTTATATATGAAGTTCTCAGACAGGGCTATGATAGAATCCTTATTAGAAGTAAGGAACTCCGTAGAATAATACTCAGAACCAAATGGATTAAAGTATTGAATTAACCTACTCTTACCATCTTCTTGAGTGTCGGATTGCAATACAAATGCAAACCTATTGTAAAAGTCTGGTTCTAATGCACATTTTATAGCCCTAACAAATTGTTTTTCCAACATTACAGTAAAAAACTCTTTGTCATCAACAGTTATGTAATCAGAGAAAGCTACAAACCAATTCTTACCATCCCATTTAGGTAGTTGCTCAAAATATGACTTAAAAGCATCGTAGCGAGGTACATATTTTGATCCTAACAGACTACGTAAATCCTCTTTCTTTACTTTAATGCCTACTTGTAGAAGTTCACAATATATATCATTATCATTGCAATCTTCCCATGCTTGTGATGTCCTATGTTTATATTGGACTATATTCTTGATAATATCAAAACGGAAGTCATAAGCAATGTCTAAGTATCTAATAACATCATCAAGAGGACTCTTCTTCTCCTTGGCTGCTATCATTTGCTCTTTTATGCTTACTTCTGGAGCTACTTGTTCTTGTGGTTGTAATTGCATATTTCTATTTTTTAATGGAGGTAATCCCATATCCCTTTTCTTATCGTATTTCCTTATAGGACTACGTCTGTCTGAGAGCTCTGAAGCCGCAGAAGAATAATCCCCATTGTGGGCAAGAATAGCAAAAATAGAAAAAGGAGAATAACCATGCTCATCCTCAAAAGGGTATGCATTTGAACTGAATACCCAAAATAAAGGGTGTCCTCCTGATTTAGAGAAAGTCTTACCAAAAGTAGCTGAATAACCTATGTCATTTTTACCAGGTCTCCGTACTGCTGTTTCAGACTTATCAAATACCCACCCTGCTCTACGTAAAAGTGCTTTTGCCTCCGCAATACCCTCTTGTGAATTATTATACACATCCCCAAGCCTATCGCCTATATTGCCCACCCTATTATTATCAAATACAGGAATATTCTCTTCCTTAACATAAGTATTGAAACTCCTACATTCTGAAAGGATATACTCACGCTTTTCTGCATCAATAACAGGAATATTTAATAAATCACCATTAATCATCGTATATCCAGGAGATGGAGATGTTACACAATAGCCTCCCTCTGCCCTTGTTTCTATCGTAGTTGTAGGTTTACCTAACTCATCTAAAGAACGTGCTAATTTATGGCTTCCCTCTACTGGAGATGAACATTTATAAAAGATATGATAACCCCCATTCTTAGTGGTTTCACAAGGAAGATTAAAAGTATCTATTACTCCCTGAAGATCATTAAAAATTTTCTCAGCATTACCTAAATGATTATCAATGTCGATCATTTCAAGGTTACCGCTTATTTTTCCTCCTATTCTTGCAATTATCACATCTCCATAAAATGCTCGTTCACATTCCTTCTCTGTTAGCCTATGGTCCTTTAGTCTTTCCCACGTTTCTAAGGCAGGTCGTTTACTCTGAGGATTTATAGGCAAAACAGAGTAACCGTTTTGAATACATTTCTTAGCTATATTTATGAAGTTTGTTTGCATATCTTTTTAGTTTAAATTTTTAATCTCTTGATAAAGCATCCCCTCTACTTGTGGACCATAAGAATCATATGCCATTTCGTATGCTTCTTCAATATCTAAAGCCTCAATAAAAAAATGATAACCATCTTTACCATCTTCTTCGTACCAAAATATATATTTCTTTGTTTGCATATCTTATATTTTTTTATTTTTCATTCCGTCTTATTCCTTGCGCTTGGTATCTCTTCATAGCTACATATACCCATTTATCTGAGAAGTGATGTGTCTTAGCGTAAGCTTTTAACCCTGCTTTTCCCCATTTAATGAATATCATTCTGAATACCCAATTCTTACTCTTTCTTGGCTTGGAGTTCTCAGCATATACTTCGTAGTCATCAGGTGTCTCTAGCTTTTTGATAGCTTCCCCATAACTGATTTCTGTCAGCTCCACTATCTTCTCTGTATGACTTTTAGGAAATATATATCCACAATATTTACATATTGATGATTGGGCTATTACTAGTGCTTGACATTTAGGACAATTTTTGTATGCAGGAGTACCATTACCTGGTTTATATTCCTCATGCTCTAATGAATATTTGTGCTCTTGTCTATAATAACACTGTAATCGTTTACAATTCTCACCGAAGTCGGCAAAATTGAAATAAGTCTTTTTCCCATATTTTTTAGTTTCTTCTTCATTTAATATCCTACTTCCTCTACCCATTACTTGTTGCAATAAATTCTCCGAAGTAGTTACTCTATACATTATTACTGTTTGAATAGGTCTGAAGTCAAATCCTGTGGTCGCAATACCTGCATTGATAAGAACATAAAATTCTCCTCGTTTCCATTCGTTTATTATTGTTTCCCTATTTCCGCTAAAGTTACTAAAATTTTCTGTATAATTTTCATATTCTGCTGTTTTTATTCCAAATTTAACAATTTCTTCTTTTGTTGCATTGGCAGTTAGGGGTTTTGGCTTTGCTAATTTTGATACTATGAACTTAGCTTTTATACCTGCATTATTGAATGCCTTACAAGTTTTTATGCAATGTTGAATATTACAACAAAAAGTAAGGGTGATGGTATTCCTCCACAACTTCTTCCAATTGTCAACAATGCCTGAATATAATTCTTGATGGTTATATTTATTGTACATCTCCGTAGAATCATACTCACCTCCTTTCATAGATACATTAGAAAGATCAATTGGTACTGAAAAGTATCTGTCAGTAACAAGGTAGCCCATGTTTATGAGCTCTTGAATATCTGGTCCTGTAACCATATCCTCGTAATCCTCACATAATTGTCGTTGCTTACCTTTACGGTTGGGAGTTGCAGTAAAACCTAGTATAAACTTACCTTTTGATAAAGGGTTCTTAAATATCCAGTTAAAAAGTTGCTCATGACAATTACCAGAGATGAAAGTAAATCCATTGTGTCTAACTACAATAGAACCTGAAGGGACTTCGACGCAATAAACATTACCTTTATATTGATATTTAGATGTGCTCATAGATCGACAAGATTTGAAAGGATGATTTAAATTTATAAATAACCTATAAACATCTCTATAAGATTCTTTTCTATCATCTTTTTGCATTGAAATATAACAACTATGCCCACAAATAGTAGCTACGGAATTATAAAAATCTACTTGACTCTTTTCTACTGAAGAATAATAATAGAAATTATTTTTACTTATAATAGAGCCATCCCATAATACCATTTCTTCGATTATTTCGTTAGCCTTTTCGTAAGACATAGGAAAAGATATATGATTACAAATATTCTTAGTAGTCCCTATTGGCATTTTAACCATGAACCTCCTAGTATTCCTATTTTTATTTTTAACTTCTTTTATTGGTATATTACCATCTTTGCATAAAGATAATAATCTATCTATTTTTCTTTGTTTAGAAAGGCTAAAAGCAATATGAGTGCATTTCTCAGAACAATAATGAATGCTTCCATCGGCTTGTGTTGCTATATACAATCTTTCAAGAGATGTTAAGGAATCATCTCCAGTAGCTATCTTCCCCGATACAGCTATTTCTTTAGAATAATTAAATTTAACATCGGATATTTTACTCTTATAAAAACCGTTAGACTTACTGTGGAATAATTGCATATGTCCGCAAGTCATAGGAACATCTATTTTATCTCTTACATGAAACATTGTCATATCCCCATTATGCTTTCTTTCTATGTGTCTTAATGGGTTCACAAAAGAGATATTACCTTTATCGTATTGAGCTACTTTTAAAGATTTATCTAGTTTGTCAAATCTCTGAAATCCATTCTCAGTAAGGATTTCAGTTCCCCCAGTAAAGCATTCATCTATCACTATTAAATCAATTTTTTTATACCATTCTGCCCATTCAGGCTTTTTAATCCTTCGTGCTAAAGTACCAGTCATCGCTACTGTAAGATTACTCTCTGGAGGATGTTTTGTGTATCTATTAACGATAGATGGCTTTAAATCAAAATTTACAAGCGTTCCTGTTGTTTGCGATAATAATTCTTCTCTATGCGTAATGATTAATGTATTCGTTCCTTTTTTTGATGATTTTTTGGCTATGTCACTGAATATCACGGTCTTACCACCTCCTGTACATAATTGAACTACCATAGATTTCTTATTTCTTGTGGGATCTTTTACGGATCTCTCACGCCATTTTGCGTATATTTTTTTTTCAAGTTCTTGTTGATATTTGTATAATTGGAATGCCATGTTTTATTTTTTTTATTTCTATTTGTTTTGTTTAAAATGGAGGGTGTTACCCCTCCATAAGTTATTATCTAAAATGGCATATCATCTCCATCATTGTCAGTAGGTATTTCATCTATTGGTGGTACATCTGGAATTTCAGTTTTTGCACCTGCTACAATCTTATCCACTGCCCATGCGGTTATGTTTGTGAACCATCTACCAGCCCATTTACCCTCGCCCTCACGACTCTTAACATCTAGGTGAACTTTTACATTATCACCTACTTTTAAGGGTACTATCTTATCGCCAAACATAGTGAAAGCTACACAAGTAGGATATTGACTATCTTCGTCAGAGCTGACAACAGCCTCTTGACTTTTCCATTCTTTACCTGTTTTACTTGTTCCTGATTTTTCGTCTAAAACTGCTACTATTTTTCCTGTAATTTCCATATCTATTTATTTAATTATTGTTAACTGATTTAATTCTGATTCCTTGTAAGTGACTGTGAGCCCATTATCAAAGGCTATGTCGTAAGATACCTCTCTGGTATAGGGCGCTCTGCCTTTCAAAATCACCACTCCTAGTGTACCGTCTCCACTTTTTACTTTATCTCCGAATTTAAGAGTAGGTATCTCTTTTGGAAAATGCTTGTTCCAGAGAAGACGCATCTTCGCATCTATTATTCCATAGATACCCATATTATCCATACTTATACTTTCACCTGCTAAGCATCCTAGATCCTTCTTTTCTTCTTCAGACAACAGAATTTCTTTGTTGTCTCTAGATAGACTCCAAACCTCTCCATTGTCAAACTTTTTCACTTTTAACTCTAATTCTTCCATTGTTTTATAAATTAAGTATTGTTTCTATATCCCCACTTCTGACGATATTTATATACATCTCTAATCGCTCTCGTAAGAATGCTAATCTAGGTAAAATATCCTTACGATATACTCTAAGTATCTTGATTTTATTCTGATGCCCATCTGGGTAACGAGGATCGAAAGATACAAAATCACACCATTCAACCTTAGGGTCCAATAAATGTCCCATTACTTGCCAGAAATACGCATTAGTATCATTAAAACTCTCTAAGGCACAATTTCTAAGGTGATTCGCTCCGTTATAAGGACATTTATATTCAACAATACCCTTACCATCTGGAGTTCTACCATCAGGACTATCGCCAAAACCATCAAGTACATCATCGACAAAAAGAATGTCATCAAAACCATATGTTCCTGATTTCATATCTATGCCAGTAACCTTACGATAATATTCGTGAGCTTCCTCTTCATGTTCATGTCCCCATCTCATCGCTGGTGCTGAAATGAAATTAGCATCCTCACCTGTTTCTATCTGGTGCATTTTTTCTAGTAGGTAGTCAATACCTTTCTTTGATCTAATGCATCCTTTCTTATTCAAGTCCATGATGTCAGGTAAGGCTGAAGAAGTTATTTTCCCTATCCTTCTTTGCTTCCATCTTATCTCTCTTTCTGCATCATCTAACATTAACTTACTTTCTTCGCTTATAGATTTGTCTAACAAATTGTCTAAAGCCTTTTCTTCTTCCTCAAATGGATTTATCATTTCAATTCAGCTTTTAATTTTGTCACTAGATTTACAAAGGTTGGGTCTGCGTGTCTTTCTGGATTGTCCTTCCATATCTGATTAAGTAATCCTATTGACGTGTTTAATCCATTCATGTATAAAGAAAGTTGCTTACCATCCCAAAGGATTTTACCACTAGGAGTTACAGGCTTTTTAGAATTAGCATCAAAACCAATTACCTTAGTACCAATCTTATACGAATCCCTGTTGATACCAAATAATACTGCGGCACGTTTAAATGCATCTGAAGCCTTACCTTTATATCTAGTACTCTTCTCAACCTTAACATTATCAGTCTCAGTTCCTACATCTGACTTAGTAATTTGCTTACCATCTATTTCGACGGTGATAGAAGAAGTCCCTGTTTCAGCTTCGTAGGTGTTACTCCAGCCCATTGTACCAAATACATCATCTAATCGTTGTTGAACTTGTCTTGCGTCTACATAAGGAGCTACTGAACATTTAGTCTTATTCGCAAATACATTTTGTACTTTCCACTGCAATGTGAAAGGTGCGGACAATAGCTCACCATAATTTTTACTTATCTGTGGAGCTAAGGTATCCTCTGTTACTTGCTCCTGATTCTCTGTTTTGTTTGTTTCCATCTTTATCTTCTTTTACTAATTTATTGAATATTTCAATCCATTTCATATCTATACTAAAATCAAATGCTCCACTAAAGAAACATAAGAAGTTTGGTTGCTCGTTTAAATATGCTAACCCTTCCTTTATTGGTTGTTTTAAATCCATACAGCTATCTCTGAAGTTTTGCTCAAATTCATTTCGAACTCCTAGCTCTATGAGTTTATCCTCATACTCTTTTTTAAACTTTATTTTCAAGTGCCCCTCCTTTCTGTGCTACCTCAAACCAAAATGGATTTTCCTCTGGTGTATCTGCCCAAAAAAATGATTGCGACAGAAAAGAAATGAAATTATTAATTAATGATAAATGTCTTGATACTTCCTCTTCTGATAATCCACATTCTTTTGACTGCTTCGTTACATTATCCATATATTGATCGTAAGCACCTAAGGTGGTCAATATCGCTTTATACTCTTTTTTTATTACTATCATAATTCTTTAAAATAATTTATAAGTTCCTCTAATGTATCTTTTTCCTCTGGTTCTAAAGGATTATTTACTGAATCCAGATAATCATCAATTTCTTTCCTTGCCTCCCTAAGTTCATGCTCAAAAGCTCTTTGTCTATTCAATATTTTCCTACGCTTACGTATCCAATACCATCTTGTTATCTTTGGAGTTATCTTAGATTTTATATTGCATACCATAGCTTCAAAAGAATTTCGTGCTCTTATCCTAGAAACGATGCTATCTAGTTGTGCATTAAATGATTCATTAAGATTCGTTTTTTACCTCCTTACCTAATAAATAACCATTCTCAATCAATACCTCACCAGGACCTAACTTACTACGTTCAAAATCACCTGTGCTAGTAGTCAACAGTTGAATGTCATATTTCTTCTGAATACCTATTAGCAATTCTTTAGTCTTTTTGTCAATAGGAACATCAATACACAAATAACGTAATCCTTCTACACCTTTTTTCTTCTTCTCTTCGAGTAGGTATATTTGCATTAAGACTGCAAGAATATTTTTTTGTGTTTCAGAATAACTAGAGATAGCTCTATATTGTTTTTTCTTATTCCCAAACAATACAGGATCGTGAGCACCATTGTACATAGTCCTTATCTCTCCATTTTCTCCTATTACCATCATCTTTAATCCCTCCACACCTAAATCTAAGAATGTAAATATCTTTTTGTATTCTGTCCATATCTCTTTTACTTTTAAGTCTGCGGCTTGATGTTCATAGAAAGTAGCCCACCTTACTGCAACTCTATTGGATGCTTTTGCTGACTCAATCTCTTCCTTGTATTTTTTCTCATCAGGTTCTGCAAGATTTTTCTTAGCTTTTATTAAAGGCATAACGTCATTCCTTAACATCTGTATCTTTAAGAAAGCATCAGAAACCTCCTCAGAATAAGTACCAGTATTAATAAATCTATTATGTTCATCTTTAGCAACTTTCTGTATTTTCGATGGAACAAAAACTACCTCCTCTCTTAATTTAGGTAACTTATTAAATTGCTCTTCTAGCCCTATAAAACCTACACTTGTTAAAAATTTAACACTTTCATGTATTTTTTCTCTTTGTTGTACCTCTTGTTTAATTACAGCATTGATGTCATCAATTCTCTTTTGCTCTTTAGCATCAGCAAGAGCTTTTTTTGTTTCTAGTGAGCTATTGTAGTTCTCAATGACAGAATTAGCTTTTGAAACTTCTAAGGTTATACCTGCTATCTTCTTTTCTATCTCGGCAATACGATTGTAATAGGTTTTGGTAGCTTCTTTGTGCTTGTTCTCAATGGCTTCAATATCAATAGCATCTGGAATGTTCTTTTCAGAATGCCCCTCTTCCTCTAACCTCTTAGCATATGCATTATATTCTGTTACCTTATTATAACAAATATCTCTATAATGTTTAGCTTGTTCTAATCTATACAAGACTGAATCCTTATATTTAGATGAGGTCTTATCAAAGATAACTCCTTTTTCAGCAAGTTTATCCTTATATACTTTCATCATCCAATCATTTTGAACTTTTGGATTACTAGAAATAAAGTCATCACTGCTAAAAGTAAGTTCTGTTTTTAAGTAATCTCTGAGTGCCGCAGGTGTGAATTGTTTTCCATTGATGGTAGGATTTTTAATTTTCTTACCATCTTTATCTTTCATATACACTATTGACGTTAATGACCCATCTTTATATGTAGTGCGCATATATATATCATTAACTATTCGGACTTCCACATCAAGACCTTCATATGCTTTCATGTCAAAAGGTACTTCTCTTTCAGAACCTCCTGAAAGTGCAATTGCAACTGCTTTGTTTACGGAAGATTTACCTGCTCCTACTATCCCCTTTATTTGCGTTAGCTCATTTGGATCGGTAGTGAAATCCATTGTTTGTGCCTCTAACCTCCCTAGTTTGTTATTAAGGATTAAGGCTGTGATTTTGTTACTCATTTGTTTAAATTTTTTCGTTGTTATTTAAATCTTTTCTCTTCTTATCACCAATTATGTATGGTTGTGGATACCATTTTTGTAGACTATATATAATGCCATCGGAATCTTTAACTGTATCACCTCTATCCAATGCTCTTGCTATTGTATACTTACTTATTCCTAATAATTCTGAGGCTTCTATAACAGTATTAGCAATCAACTCGCGGGAGTTTGGATTGTTGGGATCCTTTATTCTTATACTCCTACCTTTTGGCATATATATGTGATAAAGTTTGCCTTTAATACTCGCATTGAATCTACCATTATTAAGTTTCCGTTCTACTCCATTTCTTCTGACTTCTCCTTTCATGTTATACTCGTACTCATCAAATGAGGAGTCCCAAATCCTATTGGCAAAACCTAACTTCATCCACGAGGACTCTTTAAAAACTTCAGCATTAATTAGCTTCGATTCATTGACATATTCGAGTATCTCTGATAAAAGAGAGTTTACCTGGTAAATTTTAGTTATTACTTCTTTCTTTGTCATCCTTTTTACATTTTACTCCAAGAAAGCGCAAATACGTTGATGGTGCTAATCCGTTTTCTTTTGCTTTCTCTGTTATATACTCCTTTTCTTCTGTCGATAGGCGCACCATTAGAGAGGTTGTTCGTCTTTTTTTCATAACTATTTTTCTATGGGGTTAGTTAAACTCCATTCATCCCACACACAGGTAACTGTTGTTTCTTCACTCGTTTTTTCTTGAACAAAACAACAAGCATTATTATTACTGGTCCACCTTTCAAAATACCTGATGCTCCAAAATCCTCCTTTGTTTCTTACAAATATAGGAGTATCTACCTTAATATTTGGTAATGGTCTTTCCTGGCTGAAACCCCCATTTACTAGGTCGTATCTCTTAAAAGATAAAGTAGGTTGCTTATCGTTTACATCGTCTTTTCCTTCTTTAGTAAAATACATATGTTCCCCATCGTCAAATTCAACTAAGATAACACAATCTATAAATCTTTCATTTAATATGCTCTTGATTGTTCCCCAACCATAATCGTAGCGAAACACTCTATCATGCTCTTTAAAAATTTCTTTTTTTATTTTTTTCATTTCTTTAATTATTTAAATTGATCATTTCTATACTAATAATTTTACTCTCATTAAAAACTCCGAAGTCTTTCCCATTTCTTATATAATTTTAATTTATTAATTGTAACCATATATTCGTTAATATTAATTCAATAACACACCAGAAGCTTTCCATTTCTTTTTCATTTTCAAAAAGTGTTCGTATGGTATTCTTTCCCAAGTTGCTTTTTTCATTCCTGTTTTCCATTTTAAAGCCTCATATTTTCTGTTCCCCTTTTTCCATGGCTTTGTCCATAAATCATACGAGTAACCATTATATCTAAATTCTACCATTGTATTTATATTTCGATTCCGAAGTTTTTCATCCTATTTCTGCTTTTAGTTTCTCCACCCTAGCATTAAGCATAGACATGAGCTCAACCTTGAAACCAAGGTTCATATACTTAATATCTTTAATAGTGTGTTCCAAATCAAGGACCGCCTCGATTTCCTTGTCTCTCTGACTTTTTATTTTCTCTTCTAAACTCATTGCTGGAATAAAATCCTCACAAGCTGTTTCATTTTTTCTCTTCATCTCATTGTTTTTAAGTGGGCATCCGTCAATAAAATAATGATCACAATTTCCACATATTCTTAATCCTTTGTTTTTCATATTCTAATTTTAAAAGATAACAATCATGCTATCGTGCATACCACATTTAGTGGTAACATATTCCCCTTTTGTATTTACACCTATAAACTTAATTCTTTTCCTAACAAATCTAATTGGTTCTGATATATTTGGCAGAATAAAGTCGTGGAATAAAACAGTACTAGTAGATACTGGTAGGAGAAATACACACTTTTTACCTTTTTTGCTTTCTTCTATCCCTTTTTTTACAAATGCTTCTTTGAGTGCTCTGGAATAAGGAGGATTTACAAAATTACATTTCCCCCACTCTTTCAATAATCCATCATTTTCTGGGGTTATCTCTCCTAAATTCAAAGGACAAGGATCAAAATCAAAATGAAATTCTTTGTCAAGCTCATCATAGAAGCTTTTGGGAGTAGCCCAATCGTCTGTGTTTTTTAAGTTCCTGTTTTTCATATCGCAAATGTAGTTATAATGTTTCACTTATCCAAATGTTTTTACATTTTTTATTATATTTTCCTACTTTTTTTATTGTTTTCTTTCTATTGTTTATATGATCACAATATTTACAATGTTCACTATTTTTGGACCATGTCATATATTCGCAATCAGTGAGCCTTAGACAATCGTAAATAGCCTTACAATTATAGCAATAGGCACTCCTATGACAATTTACTGAATGAGATACCTCAATGCAACTATCACTGAATTTAATATCTCTGCAACTGGAGCAATGGGAGCATCCATCGCCCCCATCTATAAACTCACAATCAATACTATTCTTGAGATTAACGCAATATGTGCACTCTCTACAATTAACGCAATCAGTACAATTCGTACATCCTCTACATTCCCAGCAACCTTTGTTAGTAGAATTATCCTCAAACTCTGCCTCATATTCATTATAAGAGATGTTATTACCTTTTATAAGAATACCATTCACATTCTTATCTGTACGTCTTAAAAAGTGCTTATATGATAAAAATAATAGTGTTTTCATTTTTTCTTTGTTCTAGATATTTTAAATATTTCAACTCCATTTTCATAGGCAATACCTTTTTTATCACAAGGTTGCCTTCATAGTTATCTATCTTCTTCAAAAACTCTGCTGAAGTAAGATAAGTTACTTTTATTTTATCCATTTCCGTACCTCTCTAATTTTTTTTATAAAGAGAATCATAGATGCTATCCATGCTATGAACTCTATTACTTCCATGACTACTATTGCTGTTTTCATATTATTCAAAGTAAATTTTATATTTTAATAACCTGGCAATTGTAATTTCTATCCTTGCCCCTCGTGACTTCCTCCATCCCTTTAGCATATATATGCTATCACAAGTCATAAGATTGCATATACCTACTCGCATATAATATAGCCAAGTATGTAATGATTCTGCTACATCTTTCATAGGATTGTACTCAACATGACTAATTTTATTTAACTCTATCTCCTTTTGCATAAATCTTCTCTTCGTTAGGAGTAGTTCTGTTCCTGAGATTCTACCAGAGATATAAATTCTATCTCTCTTAGTAGGTGCTTTTCTACGTCTGTTGGCATCAAATATTATAAATGCCAGTTTCTTTGCTAGGTAATTGGTTAAATTTACAGATATTACCAATAAAACTATTAATATTGTAAAATGTATGTATTCCATAATTTCTATTTTTTATTCGTTATCATCTTCGTTAAAACTATCTAAATACTTGTCAATTGCTTTTAGACATTTGTCAGGTATTTGTTTTGCATCATCATTTCCCTGAATATAGTCTACTGTACCTCCAACTCCATAAATAATAAGTGCATTTTTTGTACTAGGAACAAAAGCTACTGCAATTAACAACATAAAGGTAATAATTGCGATCATTTTCATATTCCTTTTGTACGACTTTCTTTTAGGAGCATCAGGCTTGTAATCCTCATTTGTATCATTAAGGCGCATTCCATTCCAAATAAATAATAGAACTCCTAAGAGTATCATCACTACTAATACAAATATAAATGCGTCTAATCGTGTAATCCAATATAATTCTGTCATAATTTCTATTTATTATTCGTTTATTAATTCATTAACACACTCTAAAAGCACTTGTTCTGCCTCATTCCCAGCCTCTTCAGTGATGCTATACCCAGCTCCATGTACGCTTGGTTCATAAAGACTCCCTTGGAGTATATCCATAACCTTAGCAACTGCATCACGTATTTTATCAGACTTCTCATTCTGCCTTTTTACATTATCCATAGCAATACTATAACCGCTCCAATCATCTACTCCTACTATTTCTAAAGCACTTAATTTCTGCTCTGCTTTCAGTAGCTCTTCTAATCTTTCTTTTTTAATCTCCATAATTTCTATTTTTTATTTATTATTTCTCTAAATATACTCATAAAATTAGCATCCTCATCCTCTCGATAATTATACTTTAATCTATCATATATCCATTGCAAAAATCGTTTCTCATCCTCGTCTTCACCCATTTTCAATGCTTTTTCTTTAAACATTTCTAGCGCATAATCAGACTCTAAATTCTCATACATATAAGAGGCTATATAGTAAGAAAAAGTAATATCTTTTTGCATTCCTCCAAATCTTTTAACAAATCCATTTTCACGAAGAAAATCAATAGCTTTCTGCATTCTTTCTTTCATAACTTCTATTTTTTTAAATGTGACAATCATACATACTTATTAAAGTATCATCAGGTAAATCTTTTACTAACTTCAGGAACTCATCATTCCAGTTATCCTTTTCATCAGAAACTACTGCCCACCAGCCCATTTTTCCTTTCTCGTACCATTTGCCATCCTTTAAAACGGCAAAAGGAATAAGCTCCTCAAAATTAGCAATGTCTCCTTTTAGTGCACTATCTATACCTACTTTGTTATTAAAAACTCCACTTCTACCGCAAACACCCTTTTTACCTTCTTTCAGTGTAATATCTCCACTCCATCTACCTCCTAAAGAATACCAATCCCATTTTGAGTTAGGATTATAGTCGCTATATACTTCTCCATCAGCCCCAATATCTTCTGAATCGTAACATACAAGTTGATCGGAATAAATTTCCTCATCAGTCCATTTAAGTTTTAAAGGAAACTCTTTTTCTAAATAATTAAGATGCCATTTATTATTGCATTTTTTCTTGTATGCTTTTTTATCTGCCAAATATTTTGCATAAGTTCCCTTTGCGTATTCCTCTATTTCTTTCTTGCCTTTTGCTATTAATTCCTCTTTAGTATATTCAACATACCTTGGAATTTCCAAATTCTCATTAAAAGGTTCTAACTGAGATTCTGGATTACTACCTATTACCATTACTTTAAAGTGACTCATAATTTTTATTTTTTATTGTTGTTCTTTGATTTCATATACCCTGACAATATTATAGAGTAGTTCGCTAAATCTAGCAACGTATCCTCTATCTTTTCATCACTGACATTTAATATTCCTTGTTTAAGGAAGCTATTAACTCTACTTACCTTATCTAACATCCTGGTAAGTATGCCCTGTTCTACTGTTGCAACACCCATTTTTTCTACTAGCTTGAAGTTCGCAAAAGGATCAGCATCGCTAAAACCTGCATAGTCATGATTCTTACTTTTTGTAATCTCCACTAACTTATCGCATGATGCTCTATGATAGTCTATAAACTCTTGAGTCGACATTTGATGACCAGTTACTTCTGCCTTAGCTATATTGCTATTAATATCTCTGAATATTGCTAGGACTGTATTCCAAAACTCATCATGCCCATCATCAGCGTTCCGTCTCTGCTTTAACTGTTCTATAATTTCTTTATTTTCCATAATCTTAATCTATTAGTTTTGCTTTGTAAACATTCTCTTCAATCTTCGTGAGTTCAATCTTACTTTCAGTAAAATATTCAAAATCACGTTTTGTCTTCTCGGCATTACAAGTACGTATCCCACAATCAATACCATCCTCTAAATCAATCTTTAGCTTCATCAGTATCGCAAAATACTTACCCAATGTCCTTGCACCTCTACCTGTAAATACTTTCATACTACTTTTCATTTGCCAATTCGTTAAGTTCTTTCTTAAAGTCCTCTACTCTCTTCTCTAGCTCTGAAAGCTTTTTAGCCTTAGTAGCGTCATCCTCTACTCCTACCATTTTAGCTATGAATTGAATAGGAGTAAGGATATTCCAACCAAAACCAGGAGAAATCTCACTAATGCCTACTAAACCAACCTCATCATCGTAAGACAGATTCTTAAAAATATCAAGTTTCTCTTTTCGTAATGTAGGACCATAGATGCCTATCCCTAAACCTATGGCAACATTAATTATCAATTCTCTTTCTTCTAGTGTGCATTCTACTAAATCATTTTCTTTAAGTAAATTTTTCATTTCTTTTTGTATTTTAATTTATATTCTTCCATCAGCATATCGTTGATACCTAAGTTCCTATAAGCTCTCTGATACTCCTTGATCCTTCCCTTATTTTTGTAGTTGTAAATAGTGCTCTTAATAAGCATCATATCCCTGTTTTTTAGATAATAACGATGAGCTTTCTCTTTGTCGTATCTCATTTTTTTATACTCACTCTCACAACTAGGGCAATAACCTCTATGAGGTATTGGAGCTCCACAATGGGAGCATTTGTACTCTAACTTACTCATTTTCTTTTTCTTATATCAAATTTATTAATTCCTTTGTCGGCAAGGTAGAACCTCTTGAAATGCTCATTGCCAGTAGGTTTCGGCACTTCTACGTAACTCCATTTGCGTCTATATATAATTGCATCAACTTCTGATATGGAGGTCTTAAATGCCTCCGCAACTACTTCTTTGCGTATCTTATGGTTAATGCTATATATAAGTAGAATTTGAGCAACTTTATCTTCTGTTAGCTCATCACCCTTACCCCAATAGAGGTTATCTGCTCTGCAATTAGAAGGATTACCATCCCTATAACATACTTCCTTAAATTCATACTTATTCTCACAAAAAGCATCAGCAACTAACTTAGCAACTGGGTGGGTGGTGTATCTATTGTTGATATAAAAATGAACCACTGGATACCCAAACTTGGGATGGTAAACTTTCAGCAACCGACCTTTACCATTTCTGCTATTACTCCTTACAAACCCTAAGTTTGATACAGAATAAACCTCGTTGGTATAAGGAATTACTTCCCATTTCTCTACTAATCCGATTTGCTTTGGTCTCCTAGTCATAACTACCCCCTTATATTTTTACCGTTATACGAGATGTGTACATACTTTTTTATTTCTTCCTTATGTTCAAAGATACTCACTAGTTGGCAAGGGTCGTCTTCACTAGGTCTAACATAACCTATCTCTGCTAATACTTTTAGTAGCTCTTTCGCTAACTGAACCGCTTTTTCCTCGTTCTCGTTTCTGCTCTCGTTCTCATTTTCATTCATAACTTTATCCTTTCATCATTAAATAAATATTTTCCTTTATACTCAATAGTAATGCATACGTATATTGCACTATTTTCTCCAGCCTCTTCATATACAAATATGTTCGAATGAAGTATTATTCTTAGAGAGTTGTAATTTAAGTACATCTGCCCTCCCTCTTCATCTAAACTTATATCTGTAATCGCCTTACTGAGAACCTTGTTTTTATTTACTCGATCCTTAATTAACTCTTCAATTCTTAATTTATAGTCTTGCATAATTACCCATTTTTAGCGCATAATTACTAACATTTGCGTATGATTACTAACCTTTGCGTATGGTTACCAGTCTCCGCTGATTCGTTACCATTTGTAGTAAATCCCAACCTTTGTAAATCCTCCTTGTAGTTCTATCTCGTGATTACCTCTATCTCCCTCAATTGGGTGTAAGCATCTATGCGATATACTTAGTTTAATCTTCCTATATGTATAAGATAAAGAAATGGTAAAAGAAGCATTAACAGGATCAAATGATAACCCCCTACTCTTATCCATATAAATGTCTATGTCTGAATTTAGAGTGAATTTATTGTAATTTAGCTCCATCTTATATCTGAAACTAAAATCACCTCTCTCAACCTGCATTTTATCAAGCGTATATTTATTCTTTAACCTGTAATGATTGACGTTCAAATACTCAATACCAAAAGATTGCTTAACGTGCCCGAATCCCTCCGCTCTTGAGAATTGAGCAGAGGTATATAAAGAGGTTGACAGAATTACTACCAGGAGGATTAACTTTTTCATTTTTTAGACTCCTTCCTTATTATTGATATAAATACTTGCTTACTGACAAGAGTGCAATCCCCATAATTAAACGAATAGTTTCCTATTTTACCGTTGGAATAATTAACAATGTAAGGGTATTCAGTAATATTCATATCAGCAGTATAACTAAGCATCTCACGAGGTACACTCCTGAATACATCAAAAAGATCTTGCACCGTTTTAGCTTTATAACATACTTCAGAAAATTTAAGAGGTCTAAACTCCTTATCGTCTTTATCAAAAATATATCCCTCCGCTAATCGCTTAGCCTTGTACTGCTCGATCCATTTTTTTGCTGAAGACTCTGACTTGAATATATCTGAAAGAATACCATCCTCCCCAAATATCATAGACATACTTCCTATTTTACTATGTATTTCTAAAGTACCTTTTGCTACCCAATAAACTCGATGCGTAGTCAGCCATCCCTCTGTGAACTTCTCACCAAAACAATTAGTAAAGATTACTTGATAATTAGCCTTATCCCTTTTCTCTTGCTCGTTGATAAGCTTACTCATCCTCTCTGCCTCTTTCCTGAATTTGTCTACAATGCCTTTATCAAGATCTGATACGAAATGAGGTATTGCCAATAAGTCCGAAGCAGAGATAGGGGCTTCCCACTTCGTTCCCCACTTCATAAATACAGGCTCTATTCCTGGCATCACCTCATCAGCAGACTTCATCTCCTCATCAGATAGATACGTTTCCCCATTCTTCAACTCCTGGATTTTCTTATTTAATCTTGCTAACTCTTTTCTCTGATTAGCGATTCTTGATTCTAAATTTCTGTTTTTCATTGCTTGATTCTTTAAATGTTAAATATGTGTTCTAATGCTCCTAATGCGAAAAAGGATATAACACTCTGTATTGCCTCATCCTCTTTTGAAAGATCATCTAATACTAATAATGCTTCTTTTATGATGAAGTCCGCATTGAGGTCTCCACGTTCTAATAAAGTGTTAATGTTTTTATTTAACTCACACTCTTTCGCATCTTTTAAACCTTTATATACTTCAATGCCTAACTCTAAATCTTTTTTAAAATCACTGTCCTGGATTGCTTCTTGTACTGTCATTGCTTTATTTTTTTACGTTATTTACTCTATAATTATCTAATAACCACTTTTTAAATAGATCCCAATTAGCTTGTATTGTTACACAATTACTTATAAAAGGATTGTAGCTACCTTTATATTTTGGTGAATTGTTCCCCTCCATCTTGCAGTTATTAGCCTTGCCAAATTCTATTAGTAAGCTATTCAAGTGCTCATCCTGAGCTCTGTGGGTATTCCTTTTAGGTTTTCCAATGTCTATTTTGTCTGCGACTTGGTTTAAATAATTTATTACACCAATGGAGGCTCTTATTGAATCGTATATTCCCATTGCTTTAAATCTTTTTTAATGTTATAAATTGCTAAATCCGTAAATAAGCCTATTACTAAACCTATTATAATAGAAAACACTATCATGCATCTTTGATCAACTTCCATCTTCATAGGGTTAAACTCCAGAAAAATAAAGGAAGTCAACATATAGAGTAATATACATATTAATAAGGGTATAACTACATAAATACTTGCTCTCTTAATTCTCTTTAAATTTTTCATATCTCAATTCTGTTTAATATTGCTAAGGAAATTTTATCCCATTTACTATTATAACTAAATCTCTCACTTTCTTCAGTGAAACAATCAAACTTCCTCTGATCTTCACCATCCCATGATAATATAAGAGTAGGAGTAGCCCAGTCGGAAGACAAATAAGTATAGGAGTCGCTTACAGGTTTACCATTTTTGAAAATAACCCCTCCAGTATAATCCCAATCTCCCTGAAGTCCTGCCTCAGCTTCTAAGTCTTTATGCTCTTTATAATACTTATTGATTAATTGGGCACATAGATCCCAATCAAATGCCATCTGCTGACCTCTTTCAATTCCTAGACAACTTACTATAAATCCGTCAGCAAAACTAAGTTCACTCTTTTTTAAATTTTTCATATCTTTTGTTTTTAATGCGAATAATATATCAATAATTCTCTTTACTACTTCTTCGTACTACGAACATTTGCTCGAATTATTGTGTATTTGAAACTTTTTTGAAGCTCTAACTCTGCAAATATACAACTAATAATTAACAAAATTAAACTTTTTAACAACTTTCTTACTAAAGTATGTCTTTTTGGCAAAATAGAACACTTTTGAGGTGAAATAGAACAATTTTTCCCTAGTCAAGAAATAAATGAGGCTCAGAACGGCGATTCTTGTTGAGAAATTGGCGGTTGCCCACTTTTTTTTATCACTTTTAGGCACTTTGCACACTTTTCCTTGCACACTTTTAAAGAGCAGTTTGATTAATTTCGTTGAGCAAAGCACCTCGCTAAATGTGGTGAAATAGGCAGATTTTGGGTTATTTAACAATCCCGATTTAACATTTTTTAACATAATTAACACGATATAGCGTTTGTGAGAGGGGGTAAGCATAGTTTATAAATTTTACTATTATTTATTTTTAATATGGTATATATGTATGTATGGCATAAATCCATATCAAGTGCGAGATAAGAAAATTGAAAAGTTTTTTTTCTTTTTGGTTAAGAATTTAACAATTTCGGGCTTTTTTGTTAAGAATTAAACAAAAATAGTCGTACTCAATTTCTCGGCAAAGAATCTTATACGTATATTTGTATTTTCCGTTAACACTTTTTAACCGAATTAACATTTGAACGTTTCCCTCGTAAAAATATACTCCTGACTTGAATCTATTAAAGTTAAATTTGTCCTCATACGTTACCAAAAGACTAGCAGGGATAGGATCCATGCATACTGAAGTATAATTATTCTTCGCTTCTATTAATAAGAGTGCAAACACATCAACTGCCTTGTGTTTACAAAAATAGTTATATAATTTTAGGTTATTTTTCATGATTAAAATATTTTTGGATCTCTCCTTATTACTACTATTTTTCTTTGTTGACTCTTTGCGTTTCTTAGCACTTCTAAGGCACTATCTCTTTTTTCCTTACTACTTACCTGGCTCCAATTAGATGTAAGCTTATATCTATTGTTCTTTATTTGTGAAATTGATGTATTCATGATCTTATTTTATTAATGTGATCTTCTACTAATACTCTCAGCATAAGGATGTCTCTCAGTATGCTTGTTGACAGAAGAAAACTCGTCATCCCATGGAGTATATACCAGATATGATATACTATTATCATCATGTGTTAATTCTAGCACGTTATCGTGCGTATGACGCACTTTCAGTAATGTAGTGTTGCGGTAAAAGCAAGTTGTTTGTTCGTCAATTGCATCAACTACATTCTCACCATACTCCTCCACCATATAAGAGGAATTATTTTGGCTGTCAAATACCATAAATTCATACTTTTTCATAATCTTATTTTTTAATGATTTCTTTATACTTTTTTGTGCACAATACTTTTTCTTCCTTACTTCTGTCTTCCCACTTTTTTATTTTCCATTCTCCATTGCACTTATTCCATATATTCCTGCTAGTGCATCCGTACAATTTTGCAATAGCTTCATAGGTCATTCCTTTCTCATACCTTAAATATTGGTACATTGCTGATTTTGATATTTTTGCTTTCATTATCTTTCTATTTTACGTGGTTTTTACTAAAATGATACTTGTATGCTCTACCGCAAATTACTTTCCTAGAGAAAACATATCCTCTATGATTTGCATAAATATACCAATTGTTCGAGATGTGCAAAGTTGGGTTAAGCTCTCCTAAATCATCAAGGATCGTTAACAAACATACATTTTTTGCATTATCTAGATACAAAAATACCCCTTTATCCCCTGAAATGATGCTATTTGAACTCTTATTAAATGACTTATAACTAACTATATTAAAAGCTGTTTTACTTGGCTCTGTGGCGAAGAGAGTATTAACAAGGGGATATTTATCCCCTAAATACTTATTTGTTAATAGTACCCTATCATCTTTAATATATACGTGAAATTGCTTGTACTTTCTCATAACTCTCTGTATCTGCGCCCGTATCCATCGATATTTGCATTATTAACGTTTCTTTCCTCTAATACCTCATCGTTAGGACCTAATAAGGTAATAATGTAATTGCAATTTAATAGGTTATGGCGTTTCTTGGCACTTGTAATACTTGTGTATTCGTCGGAGCAATATTTTATGCGCCAGATAGCTTTGCTGAACCTAGGAGCTACATTCATAAGCTCCTTTGTAACTAGAATTTTTTTTGATGTTTTCATAACTCTACAATATTATAGTTTTCTTTTTCGCTTGGAAGTACCTCCATTAGTATGATATGCCCGTTTTCTCCTTCAGCTACTAGTTTAGGTCCTACTTGATACGTTTTCATATTTGTTAACTTATTACAAGCAACTGTAAACAGTTCAAAAATCTCTGTTCTATAATGGTGCTCATTCAATTTTATTAAACAATATCTCTTATCTAAATTCTCTACTTTTTTATTTTGCTTACTTTGTTTAATAGCTTCTTTACACTTAGATAGATCAAGATTTATTTGTAGGTCCTCATCTATATTTTTAGGGATTACGGACCAATAATTAGGATATTTACCCTCTATAATCTCCCCTTTATTACTTATTATTTTTCCTTCAAAAGTTGGATCATAGTCCTCCTTAAATACTACCATAATATGGCGGTCTGAAGCAATCTTATAACCTTTGTCAAAGTAAACGCCGCACGTTGATGGCATTACTAGGTCATTGCTTACATATTTATAATAATTAAATTTGCTTAGCTTAGGAGCCGACAAATGAAGCCTGATGTAATTCTCTAGCTGTTCTACGGCTATATCTTTAGATATGGAATTATCCTTTAAATTTGATGTTATTTTTATTAGATCTTTCATGGTTGTGTAATTATTATAAGTATTTTTAAAAAATATATAAGTGCTGTTACTGTGCATAATAGCACAATAGGAGATAAAACGTACTCGCCTAAATCGCTTTTTAACTTTTCTTTTGGAGTTGTGCGGAAGTATTTAAGTAAATTTTTCATAATAAAATGTATTTAAATTGTTATAAATTTACTATTTCTTTTGTCATCTAAAAAATATCTACTCCAGCTCCTTGGATCCTTTAAAACGGTTAATCCAAAAAACTTAATAAGCACTACAATAAAATAAGCTATTTCTTTATTGTCTCTATTAAAAAAATGATAGCTATATACTTCCTCTTTGCCCTCAGAATCTTTAAAGGAAGTTGTAATATATTTTACTGCTCCTAAATTTTTAGCCTCTGAGATGGCTTGATTAATGTCATCTACTTTAATGTTTTTCATAATAAAAATGTTTTTAAATGTTTATACTCTATTTTTAAAATCTATTATCTCAGCTGGTCTAAACCACATAGGTTTTTTAGGAAGTTTTTTCCAAAGTTTTATGATCTCATCCATTTGCTTTTTATAATTACCAAAATATAAATGCTTCTCACATTTTTGACCAAAGCCCCAATAATACAATAAGTCTGTTTTATACCTGCTTAGCATCATGTAATTAAAGGAGTTACTTTTTTCTAAAGAATCAAAATGTTTTCTAATTAAATATAAGTCTTTCATAATAAAAAATATAAAGTATTTATAATTAAAATTTTGTTTGTCTCTCAAATGAAAACATAAGTTTGTACAATTTTGTTACATCACTCTCATGTTTTAAATATATCTTGTCCCATCTACTAGCATGTTTAGCGTTATTGTTTACTAAGTTATAAGGTATATCTAAACTATCTAGCATCTTTGTAAATGCACTTGTAGTGCTGTGTTTAATATCTAAAGTTGTAATTCCATTTTTAGGATCAGCCCAGTACTTAGACATTAACAAAGTATAAGTTTTTTTAGTGCAAATTCCTTTTGCTGTTAATAAGTTTTTCATAATAAAATAGTATTAAATGTTTATAGTTCGTCTTCGTCTTCGTCTTCGTCTTCGTCTTCGTCTTCGTCTTCGTCTTCAAGTGCCTCAAGGTCGTCGAAGTCCTCTCTATTCTCTATTATATATTCAGCTAGTTCACTCAGACATATATCGCTGTCTTCAATGTAGTTAAAGCTATTCCAATAGCCCCTACCATCACAATAAAAATAACTGTGATTAGTATTAAATCCAGTCATAACAGAATCAACGATCTCAGTAGGTGTACCAGTTACTACATCATCAAATTCATACATATTAAAAATTATTTCGTAACTGTTTGCTTCTGCAAAAACATTATAACAGTTTATAGCCTTGTTTTCGTCGTTCTCTAGCTCCTCAATGATTGTGTTTTTTAAATTTTCGTTTTTCATAATAAAATAGTATTAAAAAGGTTTATAATTATTTTTTAATTGCTTTGTCGTATTCAAAAACTACATTACTTTTTTGTTCAGGTGCAAATTCAGAAACTGCATGACCAGTAACAATATTTGAATATGAGTTTAATTTTATAATAAGATCATCAGATAGATCATTATTACAAAAATAAACAAAGTAAGGGACTCCGTTTCTAGAATTTTTCTTTGTTACTCTCTTAAAGTTAGAGTAATTGATAAGCGTTGTTAGTTCATTAAATTTAAGTTTCATAATAAAAAGTTTTAAAAAGTTATTTTGTTTATCTATCTCACTACAAATGTACGGATAATGTTTTACATATGCAAGTATTTTAGCAATTTTTTTTAAATTATTTGCATTTTTTTTGTGGTTTTATCAAAGATCAAGCAAATTTTTTCGTAATCCTGCGCTTTTTTCGTGGTCCTGAGAGTTGTCGCGTGGAAGTTGTTTCCAATGGAAAACGGAAGGGGTGTTCGCCTTTTTACGAATAACCAGCCTCCAGCTCCATCCACTCAAATTTCCCTCTCATTTTTCCGTTTTGACCTTTTACCCCCACAATTCTTGTTTTTGAAAAATTTTTGGTATTTTTTTTGGAAATGTACTTTTTTAGTTGTATATTGCATAGAAATAGGATAAAATAGCATAGAAATAGAACAAAATAGATATGGCAAAATTACATGAAGCGTTACAAAGAAAATGTTTTTTATGGCTCTGGAACGAGCATCCAGAACTAAGATACCTATGTTTTTCAACTACTAACAACCTTACTACTCAGTTATCACCTGACAAGGCACGTATACGTATGGCACAGATGAAGTCAACAGGTACTGTCAAGGGCACTACTGATTTAGTATTTTATTACAAAGGTTGTTTATATGGTTTTGATATGAAAGTAGGCAAGGATAAGTTAAGAAAGGAGCAAAAGGAGTTCATTGCTGCCATCACTGCACAAGGTGGTTGTGGTATGGAAATACGTAGCTTGGAGCAATTCAAGGAGGTAATTGAAAAGATAATAAGTTAATAGAAATGGATAAGAATATATTTAAGGAAGCGAGTGCTTCTATTCCTAAACAAAGTAAGGAGATGGTAAAGGGAGGTTGTGATGACCTCTCTACTGGTGGTAGTGAGTTAGCTTCATTTAAAAAGGCTGCATTGTATGGTCTTAATGATACTTTAGAATCTTTTTGTAGGAATGTTGTACGGAAGAGGGATATTGCTAGTGCTTATCTTAGATGTATTGACAACAAGATTTCTAGTGATGAGGCATATAAGAGAGGAGTATCTTTATTAAACAGAGAAGATGTTGGTCATAGGGTAACAGAATTAGAGAGTGATAGACGTATCGTTAGGAACATCAATAAGGAAACTGTTATTGCGAGGATGGCTAGACATACTAAAGTTAATGCTTGTGATTACTTTGAGGACATGGGGGTAGGAGGAGCATTTGCTATTAAGCCTATGAGTGAATGGACTGATGACATGAAAGAGGCTTGTAGTGGTATTGAGCCTACTAAGACTGGTTGGAAATTATCTCTATATGATAAGGATGTTATATGGGATAAGATAGCTAAATTGCAAGGTTATTATGAGGGTGAGAGCAAGAATTTGGGAGCACCTAATGATTTGGCTAGTAAAACAGATGAGGAGCTTAGGAGCATTCTTGACGTGGATTACGAGGAGGTAAAAGATGGTTATGAGGAGGTAAAAGATGGCAAGTAAAAATGAGTTACTTCTATTAAAGGCGAAAGCAAGGATAGAGCTTTTGCGTAGAGGTGCAGAGAAAGGTAAATTTTGGGATTACTGCTTATATATGGATTTTGATTTCTTCTCACGTAGAGGAGTTTTGAAACAAGTAGCAGATGTCCTTCAGCACGTATATGATGCATATAAAGTTGGTAATCCAATTCATGTAGGTATATCTATGCCTCCAAGAAGTGGAAAGTCTTATATTGTATCTTTATTCTGTTCATTTATGATTGGGCACTTCCCACAGAAGAGTATCATGAGGAATACTTGTACTAAGGATTTGTATAACAAACTTAGTAAGGATACTAGGGATTTAGTTGATAGTGCTAAATGGATGAGTATATTTCCTTATAAGTTAGCAACTAGGGGTGTTAACACATGGGGATTAAAAGAGGCTACACAGGAATCCTATTTTGGTGGTGGTACTGGTGGTAACATCATTGGTTTTGGTGCAAGTATGCTTGATATAACGGATGATTTATATAAGAACTGGACTGAGGCTATGAGTGAGAATGTCAACAATAAGACTATTGCATGGTCTGATGCTGCTAGAGGTTCACGTGTTGAGCGTGGTTGTTGTCATATTGATGTAGGTACTCGTTGGAGGAAGAATGATATTATTGGTAGGAGTGTTGAGCGTGGTGATTATGATTATGATGTATGTATTGCGGCAATGACGGAAGATGGTAAGTCTTTTTGTGAGGATGTACAAACGACGGAGTTCTATCAAAAACAGAAAAAGAATATTGCTGCTGAAATATGGGAGAGTGAGTATCAACAAAATCCTATTGATGTTAAGGGTAGGTTATTTGCTCCAGATGAATTACTTTATTATAAGGAGTTACCTAATATTGCTGACATTGAGGCTAACCTTGCTGTCTGTGATACTGCTGATACTGGTACTGATAATTTATCTATGCCATTTTGTGTTAAGGTAGGTGATTTATATTATATATATGATTGGCTATTCACCACTGCGCCAATGGACGTAACTGCTCCTCTTATTAAAGGAGGTATTCAAGTAAATGGGGCTGAGAAAGTAAGGTTTGAAAGTAATAATGGAGGTAAGTTATTTGCTAAGGGTATTGCTAAGAGTGTGAATGCTGACATTACGTGGAAGACTACTACCTCACATAAGGAAACAAGAATATTAATGGATGCTGCATGGATTAAAAAGCATTTTGTATTTAAGGAAGATAGAGGACATGGTGATTATTCTCATGCTTTTGAGCAGTTGATTACATATGTTAAGATGATTAAGAGGCAACCTGATGATGCTCCTGATTCTCTTTCAATGCTTATGCGCTTTATTGGTGAGTTAGGATTGAATAATGTTAAGAGTAAGAGTGATTTAACTAGAGGTGAATGGGAGAGTACTAATGTTGAACCTTGGAACATACACTAGAAAAGTGGGTAAATATTTTGGAATGTAGAAAAAAAGAACTATATTTGAGGAATGGAAAGAGATATTGAGGAAACATTACAAGAAAACTTAGATTGAAAAGATTAAAAAACTTATGATAATATACTACAACGAGCCAATAGAGAGAGATGGTTTTACTAAACTAGTGAAATCTTTTAATGAGATAACTAAAGATGATAAGGAAGTAGAGCTATACTTTTCTAGTACTGGTGGGTTAGTATCATTGATACCAGCATATGTAAATTTAATGAATAAATATGCAACTAAGATATATTATATAGACCAAGTAAACTCATCTGGATTTATCATATCTATGTTGACAAATGTTGATAGCGAATTTCTTGATGGATGTTCAGCGGTATGTCATAAGCCCAGTGTTTCTAATATTGCATTAGATGTAGACTTAAAGCCTATATCAATGAATAGTACAGAATTAAGAACATTGAAGCACCCCAATCCTACATATGACAATGTAATATCAGGGATAGAGTTTACGAAAGAGGAAAGAAAGTTATATGATAATGGAGAAGATGTTATTTTTGATAGTGATAGACTAACAGAAATTAAACATAGACTAACAGAAATTAAAAAGAATATGATATGAAAGTAGATGATATTTTAAGTTTAAAGAGTGTTACCGACCAATTATATTTATTGAAGCATAATTGCAATGACTTAAATGCTGGTGATATTCAGAAATTGCGTGATTTTTACGATAACAAGCACCCTATTCTTAATGACCCCGAAAAAAATCCTTATTGGATTACTCAAATGGAATTAGATGCAACAGGTAAGTCTGTGGAAGTGCAACATGAGATGAAGCACTCAAAACTATGTATCCCTTATGCACAACAGATAATAACTAATAAGGTGGCATTCCTATATGGTAAGCCTATTGACTTATTACTTGAAGAGGATAGAGGCAATCAAGCTAAATTGGATGCTTTCAATAGATTTCAGGATATATGGAATAAGGATATTAGAATGATGTCAATACTCAGGGAGGCAACAATGGTATGTGGAATAGAAACTCGTGCAGCAATACAATTCATGTATGACAAAGAGAGTAAAAAGATTAAGGCTAAAGTATTATCATTAAAAGAGGGATATAGGATATATAGACATAAAGATGAGTTTACAAAGGTAGATTCTGTTGTTGTTGAATATAAGCATGATGTAATCAAAGATGGTAAACTCCAAAAGAATGTTAGTGAAACAGAGATATGGACTAAAGATGGACTTATAAGATATACTAATGGTGATTATAACAACCCTCAGAAAGAAGAGAATAAGTATATGAAAAATAAGAAACTTCTCTTTGTTTACTTAGAGCAACCAGAGGCAGAATTTCAATCCGTAATGCCTATCATTGATAAACAAGACTATGCACGTTCACAACATAGTGATGTGAATGTTAAGATTGGTAGTCCCTCTTTAGTAGTAAATGGGCAAATAAAGACTAAGCCATTATGTAATGCTACTGTCAACATATATGAGATTACTCCTAGTGATGATTTTGATTCTGATAAAACCAGTACTGCTGATATGAAGTATTTACAATTAGATTCAGCTCCAGAGAGTGTTAAGTTGGAGATGATTAACAATGAAAAAGATATATATAGGTTTACATATCCAGATTTGAGCACCTTACTTAGTGATTCTAATTTCGGTAATCTTTCAGGTAAAAGTATTCAACTAATGTTCACACAAGCATTTGTAAAATTGGCTGAGGAAAAGGTGGTTCATGATGATGTTATTTCAAGGAGCATAAGTGTAATCAAAAACCTTGCTGCTGACTTATATACAGAATATCCTGCAATGAGGGATTTAAAGATAGGGTTTAATTACAATTCTATACTTCCATCTACGGATTCTGATATTGTTACTATGCTTGTTGCCGCTGTTACTTCTGGAATTACATCTGTAAAAAATGCTGTAAAAATGCTTTCTTTCAATACTCCAGAAACATATAGAGAGATACAAGAAGAGAAATTAAAAACAGCACTTGAGGAAGCTGGAATAAATACTGATGAGGGAGATAGCTCTGGAGATATAAAAGGGAGCAATGGAAATGTGGAAGAGGATATTGATACTGATAGCAATGATAGAAATGCTGAGGGAGTAAATTCCTAGATGCATACATTGCTTTTTGTTATGCATACATTGATAATTTTTAGTAAATGTTTTGAAAATAAATAAAATATTCGTAACTTGTAAGGGTGGTAGAGATACTACCCTTTCTTAATTTAATCAAAATAATATATGCTTAAAACAAAATGGAAAGAACTAACATCAAAAGATAAAAAGTATATTAAGTCTATTTACAACATTGATGCTACCCATAAAGAAAAGATCGAAATCATACAAGGGAAGTATGGATCTATTGAAGATAGAACAGTACGTAAGTGGTGGGAGAGATTAGGCGTTGGCAAAGAAGCTATAAGGTTATCACCAGATTTAATTGAGGCATCTAAGCACGTAATACCTGAAGATTCTGATATTCTATTTGTTACCTCAGCACAAAACGATAGCCCTATAAGTAAAGGGCAACTCAAAAATATGGAGGTACTAGCTAAATTCATTAAAGATGTATATAATAAAAAAGTATCTATTGTTGTATGCACTGTAAATTATAGAAATCCTACTACATTATTAGAAAAAGATAGTGAAAAGAGACGTTGGGATAAGGATATATTGAAGTATCTTTATTACGATAAGCTGTATTTTAACGATTGCATAATATCTGCTAAGAGTAGAGTTCAATCTACCGCTAAAAATCCATTGTCTGGATTTGAAACTATTGCCAATGGAAATCATTTGATACTAGGACATCCAAAATTCCAAATGAGAGTACTATTAAGACCTAAGGGTGATGACGTACATATAATGACAACAACAGGCTCATTGACTAGAAAGAATTACTCTGATAGTCGTATTGGTGAGCATGGAGAGGTGCATCACGTATATGGATTTACTATTATAGAAAAGTCCGAGAATGATAGTACTAAATGCTTAATTCCTCGCTTTGTGAATTGTACTTCTGATGGTGATTTTATAGACTTACACTGGCAGGTAAAGAATGGAAAAGTAATAAGGAATGAAAGTTGCGATGCTTTAATCCTTGGCGATATTCATAATGCTAGGTTAGATAATGAACTCTTTAATAAGACTATAAGGATATTCAATGATATAAAGCCTAAAAATATATTTGTGCACGACATCACAGATGCCACCTCCGTAAATCCCCACGAGGTGCTAGATTTATATATCAAAAAGAGAAAGATAGAGAACGGAGATAGTATGGTTATGAATGAGCTAGACAAGTGCACGTATTTTGCTAAATGTAAGTTAACAAGGATACCTGCTAACCATTACTACATCGTAGAGAGTAATCATGATGTGTTCTTTGATAGGTGGGTAAACAACTTTAATTGGAAGCAAGACTTACATAATTCTGAGGCATATCTAATGTTAGCAGGATTGCAACAAGGACAAGGCATTGAATACTTTGGCAATGTTTTTGGTACATACCTAATGCAAGAATGTAAGAAAGATGAAAACAATAAAATACAATATCTTCCTTATGGTTCAAATGTTAAGATAGATAAAATTATTTGCTCTATGCATGGAGATTTTGGTGCTAGTGGAGCTAAGGGAAGTGTAGCATCGTTTGGTAGGTTATCAATGAAGTCATATACTGCCCACACACACTCACATGAGGTATTCAATGGGGCATATTGCGTAGGTTGTTCTTGTGTAATGGACCAATATTATACTCGTAAAGGGCTTACAAAATGGAGTCAAGGACATGGAGTTATTTATAGTAACGGAAAGAGGCAACAACTGATATTTGACAAGAATTACGAAATTACAACAATAAAATAAATGAAAATGGGAAATCAAGAATTTAAAAAGTACAGAAGAATACAAATCGCAGAAATGAGATGCGTAACTTATGCTGATATAAGAGCATTTAAAATCGATAAGTATCCACATGTAATGAGAGATACCGAATTTAAGGTCTCGATTTCTGATGCAGATAAAACTAATGGGTCCCCTAAAATTGGGGATATGATAGCAAGAAATCCGAAAAATCATGAAGACAAATGGTTAGTGGCTGAGCAATATTTTAAAGATAATTTTGAATTATTAGTATAACATTACACAAAAAGTTTAAATAAATACAAATGCGATTAGATAATAAAATAGTCAGCATCAACCAATAGAAGAATAACAGCACTAACCAATAAGATAGCTATCGTTTTCTCTAAGTCGGGAAGACGATAATATATAAAGAAAACTCCATTTATTTTATATATTATAAAAACATATAAAGGAAATGCAAAAATCTTTACATATTACTAATTAAATAGTTTTTAGTAATATTCTGTGAAAAATTAAACAATTTGTTATAAAATAATTTGCATATATAAAAAATAATTCATATCTTGTGGATAATTAATCAATTTAAATTAAAATAGAATATATGTTAGATCAAAAAGTCATTCAGGATAAACTCGCAAACGAGGGTATACCTGAAGAGTTATCAAAAGGA